>Ga0265596_1000032_pt1 | contig 106673 bp, 92 predicted proteins | sample saktaG_FD_190143 | JGI IMG/M metagenome (GOLD analysis project Ga0265596, IMG submission 190143) | Saline water microbial communities from Sakinaw Lake, British Columbia, Canada - sak_2013_06_06_60m | ecosystem: Environmental > Aquatic > Non-marine Saline and Alkaline > Saline ...
TATCCCGGTCTTTTCATCGAATACGTCCACGAGGGGTTCACGTACCTCCTCGACAACGGGACCTTTGGGAGTTTTTTTGATGTTCCCGAAGGACTGGACGGAAGGTCTGCCGTCTGCCATAGTGCGAACCCTTACACCGTAAACACCTTTCAGGTCTTTAAGTCCCTTGATCTTGTCCAGACCTTCAAAGCTGATCTCTCCCGCCTTGGAAAGCTCTTCACCCTTTTCAGCCAACTTGATGGCAGTATCTATCAGGTTAGTAAGGCCCTTGAAAAGGCCACCAAGACCGGAATCAATGTCCGGACCCTTGTCTTTTGCAGCTTTGTCTTTTCTCTTATTTTTTTCATTCACTATTCCTGTCTCCTTACCTTATGTACGCAGTATGCGGTATGCAGAATGCAGTATGCGGTATGCGGCACTGCCCACTGCCCACTGCACACTACCTCCTGCCCACTGTTTTCACCATTTCACCACAATATTTACGAAATTGAATGGCGGCGCCGGGCCTACATATTTAAATGTTGCCCGCTCCCCATAATCTTCCGCCAGATCCTCAACCAGAAAATCGAACTCTTTTTCCCGAGTCCTGTCTATCAGGAAAACTGCATTAAAAAACATACTATCTCCGAACAGATCGTTTGTTCGTACATCAATAGCCGACCGTTTAAACATATTCAGAATCTTCCCGGTTTCATCGTCCCTTTTTTCATCCAGAGCTTTCTTTACAGCCTTGCCGAGGGAAACTTTGGAGGCATTTCCGGTCTTGCTCGATTTACCCTCTGCCTTTTTTTTGAGCTTTTTGACTTCCTGATTATCCTCTGCTATTTCACTGAAGATCCGGTTTATGTCTTTCCAGATTCCTCGCAGTCCCATTTCAACTTTGTTATCCATGTCTCTCAGGAGGCCATTGAATTCCGCATATCGTCTTCTAAGGAGTGTGCGCACTTCTTCCGCGCTCGCGGCAATGGTACAGAACCGCACAGGCAGCACAGTATAATCCTTCATTACCTCCTCAATCACCTTTTCATGGGCGATCATGTTTTCCCGATTGATAACGTACTTCGTCATGGGAGAGCTGCTGATGACAGCGCTGATATCTTTATAGCCTATGGTTGAAACGATATCTCCCCTCTCGCCGATGCCAATGGGACCGAAATTCCGCCCTTCATTACTCTCTACTATGCAGTAAACGTACTTCCCTTCCCTGGCCATCTATCAGATCTCCGTTTCTTCATGCACTAAGTCAGCAAGAAGAAATAACTCATACACCTTGCTTGTCCTTTTGCTTGTTTTCTGTGTTGTGTCAAAGCTTACATAACTCGTTATGCGTGCTTCAACACGCCTTGAAAACAAACAAAATTACGGCGTAATCTGTATAACTTATTTATTCTTGATTCCTAATAATCGATTTTTATCATATTCATAGGTTTTGGAGGTATTTGTTTTTTTTCATACTTTCCCGTATCTACAATAGCATCGTTATCTTTGCTTTCTGCTACAATAGATTCCAATATTTCAATCTCACCATCAATAACAGAGATGTCTTTTTCTATCTGCGATATTCTCTTGTTCAGATTTCCTCTTTCCTGTTCCAGACGTACCTTGTTTTTCTCCAAGATAAACATGTCTAAGAATTCGGCTCTTTTTAACCTGGGTCTGGATCTTAGTTTGGTACTGACCGCAGTATTAATATCCGAAACTGAACGTGGTTTTTTCCCCAACGGTGTCTCCTCCTTTCCTGATTCCGTGAATTTAAAATTCGCCTGCCTTTTCCGCATATTGAGCGGCTATCTGGCACCTCGCCATTTGCGAATAACAACACACGGTAAACTTTTCGAACCACCACATCCTGATCTTAAAAATCTGTTTCTCTTTCAGGACTGATTACCCTTGATTAGCAGTGTTGATCAATCAACTCCGCAATGATTTCCTTGACCCTGTTCTGATTGGCTTTGCTGCCTATGCGGCTGGTTTCAGAGGCCAGGATGTCCATACAGGTCTGTCTGAATATTTCATCATTTTTGTCGACCGAAGCCTTGCGAACCTTAAGGGTTTTTGCAATCATCAGGCACCCCCTCACAGTGGGGGCAAATTCGTAAGAATCGGAATCCCTCAGTCCCCTGACGATCTTGACGATCCTGGATGCATCACCATTGGCAATGCCCGATTTGGATTTAGTGATATTAACCTCAGTCTCTTCGTCAAAATGATCCAGATCTATAGTGATCATACGATCCCGCAGGGCGTCCTGGCTGCGGTGTACACCGGCATATTCCTCCGGGTTACTTGTAAAGATGGCCGTAAAGTCCTTGTCTACTCGTAGGTAATTGGAATCTCCCTCGCGTGCCGTCGGCAGGTCGAGCATCTTTTCCTGTAGTACTGATAGAAGTACATTATTGGCCTCGGGCCTGGAACGGGTAAACTCATCGTAAATAAGCGTAAACCCGTACTTGCAGGCTATGGTCAGGCGATTGTCCACCCATTTTTTCCTCATATCCTCCTCGGTCTTGAGAACAGAGTGAATGAAGTTATCCACCACCTTGCGGATTCGATAGCCGTATTCACCACCTACCAGGTCCGAAGTAGAGAATTCCTCATCCCCATGGATCATAACTACCGGCCGGCCAATTTTGCTCGCCACATGCATGGCCATGGTGGTCTTGCCTGTCCCGGAAATCCCCCGAAGATGGAGGGGAAAACCGGCAGCTACATAGGCCAGAGCCCTCTTTGTAACATCCTCAACATACGGGGTTTCCACGAAATTGGGCAAGGGACTCGGCTCCAATACGGTTGTAATCTCGTCTATCGACATATCATCAATCCTCCTTTAAAATAGATTGCGGTAAGCAGTGGGCAGTGGGCAGTGGGCAGTGGGCAGTGATCATAGACCTCGGACACCTTTTCCCCTCCACCCACTGAATCCTGCCTGCCACACACCACATTCCGCCTACTTTTTACTAACAACTCCCTTGCCACTGCATTTCAGGCATGGGAGATAGTACCCTTTTACAACACCTTTCCCATTACACTTGGGACACGTTTCAACCGGCTCCTTTATCCCCACCATACCCTTTCCGCCACAGACAATGCAGGTCAGGCGCCGGTGACGGTGGATCCCGGTACCGCCGCAGTATACACACTCAATGGCAGGTTCCGGTATGGTCACCTCTCCCCGGCCGGCACAGACCTGACAGACGGACAATTCGGACAGGAGTTCAAACGGATCGACTCCTGTTCCCTTACAGAAGGAACACTTCAGGGTAATCTTGTCGCCTTCCTTCTTAATAATCTTGACACCCATTATATTTTCCTCCTTTTTGAGCTAATCTATTCAAGTAAGGTTTTCAAGCAGTGCCTTACCATCAGGTTTTATTCGGATGGAAAATATAATGTGCCTTCTTTTCTTATCTCTTCGTCGTCGAGAAGCTCCCGTATAACGGGAATCAGAGTTCGCCAGCTTTCAATGCCAAGCATGTCTGCAATCTGGGTCATCTTCAGACCTTCAGAGCTGTCTTCGAGAAGATCCAGGATCCTCCCCCCCAGGTCTTCTTCAGCTTCTTCTTCTGTTATTTCCTCTTCCTCAACTTCCGCGGTTGCCTCTTCTACTTCCTCCTCCTCTTCAACGGCCTCCTCAATGGCCTCTTCGACGGTTTTCACTTCTACCTTTGCTTCTACCTCGGCTGGTACAGCAGCAACCGTGCGCCCTCTCGCGGCCTGCATGGCAGACAAAAGGTTCCTCCATGCTTCGGCCGTTTCCCTTGTCTCGCCTTGGTCTCTCTTCTTACGTTCATCCTCAGAGGCATCCAGATCAGTCTTGAACCTGGCCAGCTCGGCACGCAGGTTATCAGCCATCTCCTGGTGAGCAGTGTCAAAATCGCTCAGAAGATTCTCAATATCGACACTTCGCTGGCTCACTTCAGCCTGATCCGTCTTCTTGCGTTCATGCTCTGAGGCATCCAGGTCAGATTTGAACCTGGCCAGCTCGGCACGCAATGTTTGCGCCATATCGCCATGTGCCTTATCAAACTCATCGATAAGTTCTCTGGCTTTATCCTTAAGATCCATAATATAATCTTTTCTCTCTGAAATCTCGGCCTGATCATCTTTCTTGCGTTCACCTTCTGCTGCATCCAGATCTGATTTGAACCTGGCCAGCTCGGCCCTCATTTCATCGGTCATCTCTTGGTGAGCACTGTCAAAATCACTCAAAAGATTTTCAATGTCGACACTTCGCTGTTTCACTTCAGCCTGATCCGTCTTCTTGCGTTCACCTTCCGCCGCATCCAGATCCGATTTGAACCTGGCCAGATCGACCTTCAGTTCCTTAGACATTGCCGCGTGTACTTTGCCAAAGTCATTTAATAAATGTCCTGTTTCCTTCTTGATGTCAGCCGTTGCCTGCTTGGCATCAGATATAACCCTAACCCTTTCCTCATAGGCACCGGCCATTTCTTCAGCCAATCTTTTCAAATCGTCTGCATTTGCCATGTTTTCTCCTCCATTATTAATGTTTTAAAGACATACTTGAAATGTACTAACAGAGGGGCTGGCTCACACCTCTATATCCCTAAGGATGCCTTGAAGGTTACTCTTGGCGAATCTGAAGTGAATACGAACTTTCTCTTGCAGATTGGCATAAACTCAAAATTCACAATGGCCATCTGACCACTGTAAACTGATCACTGAACACTAATTACTTGCCCTTGATACCGCCTGCCACTGGGTTTGAATCTTTTCTCTTGCGACTTCAAAACCTTCCAGCATGCTGACCATCTCTGCATCGCGATCGCTTTGCTGCACACTTAATGATTTGAGCATAATCTTCAAATCTTTTATCCTTACATTTTCCCCCTTTGATAAAAGATTCTTAAGAGCGATTCTAATATCTTCCTGCTCGATCTGGAAGCGTTTGAGCGCCCTGATGATGGCCTTCTCCCGCTCTTTCTGCCGTTTCAGGATATCTTCTCTTATCGTTTTGATATCTTCCAAATTTGAGCGGCTTCCGCTAAGAACGATGTTCCTCAGCCGGCTGATCATTTCTTCCTCTTCCACCTGGAAGCGTTTGAGGTTTTCTTCTGCCTCTTCTTCAGTTCGTTGGCAGAGCTCAATCACACTGCGCATCATGCTGTCGAAGTCCTTGTTTCTCAGGCTTTCAAATTTTGCAAGGTTATTCCTGAGACTGGCCATCATGTCTTCGATTTCCAATTGGAAACTTCTCAATAGTTGATTGGCCTGATTCATCAAAGCGCCGACTGTCTTCACACGCATTTCATATGAATCGATAATGCTGTTTGCCAGTACCCTTAAATCATTTCCAACCGTCATCTTTTCACCTCTTAATGTAAAAAACCGCAAATAAGCCGGACAATAAACTTGGAAGGGAGTATTGTCAGGTTTACTTGCGGTTCTCCTGAGTAACTTGAAGAGATGTCAGATATGCTCGGGACCCTAATAATTAGCTGTTTTCCTCTTGGCAGAGGGGCATTTCGTGCGCCTCCACATTCTCAAGGATATCTGCCAATCTCCCTTCAGTTTTAACAACAATTTACTAAGCTGTAGCGGTAAGACCAATTGCCTCGGCATATTTCAGGAAGGTCTCAACACCGGCTACCGTTACTCTCGCCTCAATGGCGAGCAGCTCGATGCCTACAAGAGATACCCTGACCCACGCATCGACGACAACACCCTTATCAAGGATCCTGTCAATCACCTCGACCAAGCTTGAAGATGCAATAGCTTTCTCGACTGCCATACTTTTCACCTCCTTTCATTATGGATTTTATGAAAACCTTCACGAACATCATTGCAGGCTGATACGGCGATAACTTCCGCTATAAGAATTTCAGCGGGCGTAACTTCCACTACCATGCCCCCGTTTGCTGTGAATTATTTCACACTCACAATGTGATATTGCACACAGCATGCCAGCAATGCATTCTTTTCATCATACTGAATTAATTGATTATCTTAAGAATATATTTTCAGAGTGAGAACGGAAGGAGTCTTGATGGTCTGGCATCGGCGCCCCAATTGTGGCACTGATGCCATAGTTTGGTGGGTAGTCAAAAGGGGACAGATTTGAAATCTGTCCCCTTTTGACTACTAATCTATCTACTAATCTATCTGATGGGCTTTAATTTTTCTGAGGAGGGTTTTGTAATCGATGCGCAGTTTGCGGGCCGCCTTGCTCTTGTTTCCTTTTGATTCTTCTAAAGTCCGTTTCATTATTTTCTTTTCAAGTTGATCGGTGTAGTGTTTGAGCACTTCTTTCAACGATCCTTCATCTTTGTATATATCGGGGAGAATATCGGGGGCTATTTCCGATTCCGACTGGCTTCGCATATTATCAATGTCAAACATCAAATGCTCGAGGTTTATAGTACCAGTCTCCTCGCAGAGAAGGGCCGCCTGGCGGATTATATTTCTCAATTCACGGACGTTTCCCGGCCAGTGATAGGAAATTAAATCCTCATAGGCCTCTTTAGAAAACCCGGGATAATTCTTCTTGAGCTCTAAAACAGCTTCATCCATGAATTTTTTCGCTAAGTATGGGATATCATCTTTTCGTTCCCTCAGAGGAGGTACTTTCATGGAAAATTCATTCAATCGATAGTATAAATCGGAGCGGAATCTGCCCTTTTCTATGTCCTCTTCCAGGGATGTATTGGTTGCCGCAACAACTCTAACCTCAATAGGAATGGGTTTTTTTGCACCCAATCTCTGTACATGTCTTTCCTGCATGATGCGAAGAAGCTTTTGCTGGGCAGGATAGGAAAGATTTCCAACCTCATCCAGAAATATTGTGCCTCCTTCGGCCAGCTCGAACTGACCCGGTTTGTTTGCGTGGGCGCCCGTAAACGCCCCCTTCATATAGCCGAACAGTTCACTCTCTATCAGGGTTTCAGGAATTGCGCCGCAGTCTACAGCGACAAACGGTCCTTCACTTACCTTACTGAAATCGTGAATAGCCCGGGCCACGAGTTCCTTACCTGTACCACTTTCTCCTTCTATCAAGACACTATACGGGGTGGGAGCCACCTTCTTTACCAGGTTGACCAGTTGGTCGATCTGTTTGCTATTTCCCATCAATTTATAAAGAGAGTCTCGCTCTTTTAAGACTTTTCTTAAATGTTCGACTTCCCGGGCAAGTTCCTGTTTTTCTATTGCCCGTTTGATTGTAAAGATAAGATCATTGTTATCGACTGGTTTCGCAATATAGTCATATACGCCCATCTTCAAGGCCTCAACTGCGGACTTTACGTCTGCGTACGCAGTAACCATGATAACAGGCACTTGTGAAAATTCTTTTTTTATCTTTGCCGCAACCTGAAGTCCTGTCTCTCCGGGCATTCGATAATCCAGTAAAATCAGGCTCGGAACTTCTTTTTTCAGGATTTCCAGGGTGGCTTTTCCGTTTTCAGCCTCAAGCACCTTATATCCGGACGTCGTCAGAACGTTGCCTATTGCCCATCGGAAATCCTGATCGTCATCGACAACAAGGATTTTTGCCTCTGATGGTGTTTGAATACTTTCAGTCATCCCCCCCCCTCTCTCTAATTTAATCTGCAGGTAGTCTCACGGAAACTTTGGTTCCACTATTGCCTTCGCAATCAACGGTAATACTTCCTCTGTGTTGCTTAATTATTGTGTGGGAAATGCTCAACCCCAGGCCTGTGCCGCTGTCCCTGGTGGTAAAGAAAGGATCAAATATTTTTTGACGATATTCTTCCGGAACACCGGGGCCATTATCAATAATTTCTACTTCTATTAAATCCTTTGAATCAAGAACTCTGGTACGGACAGTGATTTTTCCCTCATTCGGGGTAGCCTGAATGGCGTTCTTGAAAAGATTTAGAAAGACCTGTCCCAGTTTTCCAGGGTCTCCCATGATCTCCGGCAGTTTTTTCCCCAAACGGGAGTCCAGAACAACTTGAAAGGGATGTGCTTCGAGTTTTGCTATCTGCCACATCCTGGTCACCACTTCATTGACGTTCACGGGACTACGGATCATTTCTCAGAAGGCCTGGCAAAATCTAATAGATCATCTATGAGTTTACTCGCCCTTTGACTACTCTTGTAAATCATCTGAAAATTTTCTTCAAGCTTCCGTGAAAGATTCAAAGTATCCAGACAGAACTGGGCGCATAAACTGATTACTGCCAGAGGATTCCTCAGTTCGTGGGACAGCCTTGCAGAAAGCTGTCCCAGAGCGGAGAGTTTCTCGGAGTGCGCAAGAGCTTTTTGCATTTTGACCATCTCGGAGATGTCTACAAATGAGCCCATTATACAGATTGGTTTTCCGCACTCGTCTCTAACCATGCTTGTTGAAAGATGGACATCAAATAATGAACCGTCTTTCCTCATGGCAACCAGTTCTCCTTTCCAGTTTTCATCGCGCTGCAGTGAATTTACTATCTTTCTGATATTCACTTCCTTATGCCAGAATTTAAAATAAGACTTCCCCAGCACTTCTTTTTCGCTATCATACCCCCACATTTCACAGGAAGAAGGATTCACATAGGTAATGTTTCCATCGAGGTCAGTAAAGGCAATGGCATTAATGGACGAAGAAATGGCGTCATTTCGTATTTTTAGTTCTTTCATCGACAGTTTATGCTCGGTAATATCTCCAAGTGTTAACACTGCCCCTCCTGTCTTACCGGATTCCTCCGGGAAAGAAGCTCCGCTAATCGAAAGAAATACTCGCTGTCCATCAGGTCGATGGAAGGCATAATGCATGCCATAAACCGCCTTGCCGGCATCCATCACCCGCATAAATGGTAATTGTTCATCGGGAACCGGTTCACCACCGGTGTCAGTAAAGCGGATTTTCGGAGAATCATGTGAAAGATGAGTAAATTCTTCCTTTGGCAGACCCAGTATCTCTCCAGAACGATTATTTACAAAAACGATATGCCCCGCGGGATTCACCACCATTATCCCGGCCGGGCTGGTCTCCATAATAAGATCAATCTTGTAACGTTCATGGATTAACCATTCCTCCGCTTCCTTGCGCAACGTTATATCCTGCAGTGAGGCAATGGTTTTTTCTGTTCCGGGAATAGTCGCAATCTTTAGCAATACATGTTTTACATTGCCCTGTTTATCAATAAGGCGAAAATCATCTCCTTGAGCCAAACTTTTGCCACCTTCTTTACTCCGGACATAAGCCTTTCTTATCTTTTTCAGATCTTTCCGGACAACAAATTCTGCCCAGCTTTTTTCACCTTCGATTTCTTTTTTAGAATAGCCGCTCAATTTTTCAAATTCTGCATTTGCCATTGAAATTTTTGAATCATCTTCAATAATCACGATGGCAGTTCCGGTATTTTCAAAAACGCTCCGATATCTCTTTTCTGATTCTCTGAGCTGTTCTGTCCTCTCGTCGGCCAGCTTTTCCAATAAAACTTTATTTTTTCCAAGTTGGTCTTCCGCTTGTTTTATACGCAAGGCAATATTAATCTGTGCCGCAAGTTCAGCCCTGTCAATGGGGCTTGACAGGAAAATGTCAGCGCCTGCTTCTATCCCTCTGATACGATTTTCCTGCTCCGCCTTAACTGCCGTTACCATGATGACGGGAATATGTTTTGTTTTTTCCTCGTGCTTGAGTCTTTCACAGACTTCAAATCCATCCATTTCCGGCATTACGACGTCGAGGATAATAATGTCGGGAAGCTCTGTCCCTGCCTTTTCTATACCTTCAGATCCTGATTGTGCTGTTATTACTTCACTGTCAAAAATAAGATTTTTTAATAATACGGAAATGAGCTTTAAGTTTTTCTTGTCATCATCAATAACTAATATTTTGGACATCTATTCTCCAATTTTATATAACTTGCGTTTGGGATCTGTAGGCTCATATCAGTTCATTTTCACCTAAAATACCAGATCGCATCACATAAAATCAAGCACTTATGAGTTTTCGCTTGGCACTCACCATCAAAAAAATTAAAACCCCTCGTTGATTCTGTAATAACAGGGTGATAGAGTATTTTTAAACAACAAAAACTATCATTAACGAGGTTCACCCTGTTAAATTTCCCAAGGGAACCCTATTTAACAGGGTGAAACGATTATGCCACAAGGAGTTCTTCCATTCAAGTACGAAACAGAAAAAAATAACACAGGGATGACAGCTACAACGTCATGCTGATGAACCTGCCGGATGAGCAATATACCCAAACATCCTTTTACGGGGTCCCCAAGATGACCGCCTGGCTTAGACGGCAGGGTCACCAGATCAATCCGAAGCGGATTCGTCGGCTAAACGGAATCAAAATCAGCATGGATGGTCGTGGTCGAGTTTATGACAACATCTTTGTGGAACGACTCTGAAGAAGTTTTTTCCTGTTTATATAAGCTGTTTTGTTGGATGGTGATCCGTTTGGCCAAGAAAGAATTAATCGGGATACCTTATCGAAAAGATTTTATTTGGATAATCTATCCTTAAGATAAAATTACTCAAGAAGTTTCTAACACCCAGGAGCACAACGGGCAGGTTGGGCATAAAATCCACCGGTGTATCTACAATCGTGTATGCGATCTCATGGGTTCCCGGATCATAAATCTCAAATATTGTTGTATGTGAGTATGCGTTTGTAATGCCGTTTCCCGTTGAAACATTTTTGGGAATGCCTGCCAATAAATCATGGCCAAGCACAGGTGCGAATGTGGCCGGAACGGCACACTCATCCGCCCCGGTATCTATAATACCGTATGATAAAAAATTCTTGCCGGAATGAGGATTTATAATCCGAATTGGAAGAATGGGCCTATAAACACCCCCATCGCATTCAGTAAAGGGACAATCTTGGATAGGCATTAGTAAATGTGGACCATATCTTTTTGAGGAATGTAAAACACGACAGGATCTTTAGCGCCCCGTTTTTTTGCCGTCGCGTGGACCCTCGCAGGATCCTTACCGGAAGTGATAACCGTGGCATCCTCGAAAGATGCTGTGGCCACGTAACGACCTGAATACTTTTTGCTGTCTTTTTTCGATACCAATGTTTTTGCTTTCATGCTCTCCAGGTTCCCCCTTTCCCATGGATCGCTTGATTTTTATGTAAATTATATCGGTTACAAAAGTCAAGTACTTTAAATGTTGCCCATGGGCAACATTCCACCGATACTATCAAAGTTTTGACGCCTATAGGCGTCATTTTACCCGTCACAGAAAATTTACATACAATTGTATAGACAACCGACCAACGAAGCCCCTATCGCCCTTTATTCGTAAAAAATCCCTCTGCACGGTTAAATTGGCCAGATCCGCCCTAGGTCTCAAGATGGTAGCACAGCATTGTCATTCACTATATAAAGGGGTTGTGAATCTCTCGCAACCCCTTTATATTTCTGGCACGCCTGGAAGGATTCGAACCTTCGACCTACGGATTAGAAGTCCGTTGCTCTATCCAGCTGAGCTACAGGCGCACAATAAAGCATAGAATGCGTCATTTAAAAGGTTGATTTTCTAACGCCTTTAGTCTTATTTGTCAAGTCATAATCATTACACTCGTCCAAAATCATCTTCTATCCGCTCAATATCGTCTTCACCGAAATAATCACCGGTTTGCACCTCTATAAAAGCCATATTATAATCTTCCGGGTTCATAATCCGGTGCAAAGCGCCCCGCGGGATATCGACAGACTGACCCTTCCCGAGGTTTAATTCCTCAGCATCGCGGGTTACAACGGCTCTTCCATTGACAATATACCAGTGTTCATCTCGATGACGGTGCCGTTGAAGACTGAGGCGCTTCCCCGGATACACAACAATACGTTTTACTTTATGATCCGGTTCATCTGCTAGAACCTTATAATAACCCCAGGGACGGTGATCCTCACCCAGCTTTTTCTCCATGATATTATCATATACCTCCGAAAATCACGGTAAAACCCTTACGGGTAAACTCCAAATAAGGGGTAAAACCCTTACGGGTAAACTCCGAATAAGGAATTTAGGCGTGAGCCTTTTATGTATCTAAAACTCCCAATAAGGGGTAAAACTCCTACGGGTAAACTCCGAATAAGGAATTTAGGCGTGAGCCTTTTATGTATCTAAGGCGGCAAATCCGAAATTCGAAATTCGAATATCGAAACACGAAACAAATCCGAATATCAAATAACAAATTTTCGAAACAGTTTTGGACATTCGAGTTTAAGATTTTGATATTGTTTCGAATTTCGTACTTCGGATTTCGAATTTATTTTCCGCCAACATCTGCGCAAAAAACGCAGCTGTTGTGAATAAAGACTCTAATCAGAAAACAAAATCGCAGCGGTTTCACCTGACATAACCGGCGATTCCATCATATTTATATCCTTTGTCAGTTTGTCCTTTCCATTTTAAATCAGTAGAATAAAAGTGGGCTCCCTTCACCGGGTTATGCCATCGATAAAGTTCTTTAGTTTTTGACAGCCTTGACGTTGCTATATTTCCGATTGAGCCTTCAAAACGATAGCCTTCAAGTGACGTTCCTCCTCCATTCCGATCATACGAATAAAAATGATCACCTTTTGAGAAATTATACCACATGTAGAACTCCGTAGTTCCTTGAGTGCCCTTCCTGAAAAGTCTAAAAGCAACTCCCCTGTTTTCATAATCTTTCAAAACTACCGGATTCTCAGATTCAGGGTTTGCCGTAAATAAACAATCCAGCCCTTTTATATAACTATATATGTCTATGATATTTGAATGCTTAGCATCTAATACTTCAATTGATGCCTCAACTATTTTACTCCCGCCATTCGAAGTAAAAAGTATGTTTTCACTATAGTTTCCCGGCTTCAAGATACCTGAATTAATCATTACATTGACATAATCTGTTTCCTTTGAAGTGGTACCGAGACCAGGATATATCCTTATCCACCCATTTTGCCCCTTTGTCAGGCTATCGCCATAGATCCTCATACCCTCTATGACCACAGATCCTTTCTCGCAAACCATGTTCAATATATGCGGTCCTTCTTCAAGGTCCTCGGCAATTATAAATTCAGCCCGTTCCCTTTTCTCTGAATTACAATCGATTTTTCCAACGAATCGATTGTCAATAAATGCATTGAGGATTCCGCCTTCAACATCCTTCCATACAAATACGACTATTCCTGTTCCAAAAAAGGTTTTCTTCAGACCGCTATTATCGCCAATACTGGAGGGATAACCCTTGTCTTCCAGCCACTTGCCGGAAATGAAGACAGAATCTTTCAGATGCTCCGGTACCCTGTAAATTTCCCTGTTGCTAATATGTTTATTGAAGAGGGAGATATATCGTCCTCTTTTAAGGGCTATGCCGGAAAATATTCTCTTGTTTCCCTGGAGCCTTGCTTTCCACTTAAGAATGTCCTCCCCTGCATTGCTAACCTTTATCTTCTTTACCAGCCTTTTCCCGGATTCAACAATCCCTAAATCAATCCCGGGGGGTTCGACAGCGAGACGAGGCCTGGCCCCTGCCGCTGTAACCTCAAAATTTATAAAAACATGTCTTGCTCCACCATTGGAGTTTAACTTTATCATTTCCCTGTAACTACCGGGCAACAACGCTTTTTTATACGTTACAGCATCCTGCATTGTACCGATTGTTATTGTAAGGGGATATACTTTTCCGGGTCGACTTACATATTCTTTAGCGCCCTCAAAAGAAGATTCAACATTAATGTGAATATAACGGGGAGATCTCATTAAAATACCTGACAGTGTTTTTTCATCAGCATAAACCCATTCATGAGGTCCATCAGTTGACCACATAAGGGTTTTTGAGCCAACGTTCTTCAGGGAGAAAACACCACGTGAACTTTCGCCCGGGCCGATGGCTCCCAGGTCAATTTCCCGTGGCGATACGAATAGAACAGGTTCTAAAATAAACTCTTCTACATCTATGAGAGCTGTATTGCTTGTTATATCTCCCCTTGTTTTTTTTATTTCAACTTGACCGGTCTTTTTAGCTAAAAAAACCGGCTTCTTGTATGAAAACGATCCGATAGAAGGATCAGACATGGTCCATTCGCCATCGGCGTGACCGGACAGATCTGTCCTGCTTCCATCAGACCATACGCCAACCGCCCTGAAAGTTCTCCTCTGGCCGACACGTACTTTTATAGAGATTGGATTTATCGACATCGATTTAAGAGAGACGACCTTCATGGTAACAGTCACTTTTTCCTCTCCTCCATTCGACCTCACCAGAATTGACCCTTCATATTCTCCTTCGGGGAGATCAGTAGTGTCCGCAGTAAAATGGATTTTTCTGGTTTCACGCGCAGAAAGTGTTTCCGGCAAATGCTCCTCCTGTGTTTTCCAGGTCTCATATGAATAAGATGCTTTTTTTTTGATGGATATATCATCTTTTGATATGATCCATGGTTCAGCCGTTGTAATTTCCCAATTTAACTCTTTCTTGCCAGTGTTCTTTATGGATATTGAAAAATCCTTACTTGTATTACTTTCTATATTCCCCAGATCAATCTTCAAGGGCGTTAACTGTAAGGCAGGTCCCACGGGGTTTTTTGAGGAAATAACAGTTTGAGCGGCAACAGGGGAAGAATGGTTAAAAAACAAAATGAGAAAAAAAAGGGGTATTAAAATAATGTTAACAGCTTTATTCATCAATCGACCTTTTGTAAAATAAAGGAATTTTAAACATATGAAGCAAATATTACAAGTAGACAATCATGTCAATGTCAAGATTTGATATTTTGGTTATTTTACGAAAAGACTTGACACTTCATAAACAACCGATATATTTTGCGCCTTGTCTTTTCTGGCTACTCTTTAATACCTTTAACCGGAAGCAATGGAAACGGGATATGGATAAAGAAGACTTAAGATACTGGCTTGCCTTAAAATTCATCGATGAATTGGGTAATATCGGTTTTAAAAATTTAATCGAGATCTTCGGTTCTCCAGAAGCTGTCTTTAATGCATCGGCAGGTGAAATTTCAAAAGTTCACCGCATTGCAGAGAAATCAGCCCGCGGAATCAATGAATTTGATGACTGGCAAAAAGTTGACAGAGAGCTTGAGCTGGCTGATAAATTGAATGTTTCCATAATATCATCGAAGGATTCTTCATATCCGAAAGATCTTCTGAATATATATGATTTCCCGCCCGTTCTTTATATAAAGGGAGATCTGTCTGATGATGACATAAACGTCGCCGTTATAGGTTCGAGAATGTCAAGTACATATGGGAAATTTATGACGGAACGACTCTGTCGTGAGCTTGCATTCAATGGGATCACCATTGTAAGCGGAATGGCACGTGGAATAGATTCAGCCGCTCATACAGGGGCCCTGAGCGGTAAAGGTCGAACAATTGCTGTGCTGGGGTCCGGCATGGACGTGATTTATCCACCGGAAAACAAGAAATTATTTGACAAAATATGGAAGAGTGGGGCAGTAATCACGGAATTTCCCTTTAATACGCAACCCAAAGGACCTCATTTTCCTGCAAGAAACAGAATAATCAGCGGGATGTCTCTTGGGGTCGTCGTTGTTGAAGCAACTGAAAGAAGCGGATCTCTTATAACGGCCAGGCTTGGCCTGGAACAGGGCAAGGAAGTATTTGCCGTGCCGGGCAGTATTGATTCGCCCGGATCGAAAGGAACACACAAGCTTTTGAAAGAGGGGGCAAAACTCGTCGAAAATATTCACGATATTTTAGAAGAAATCCTCCCTCAGATTGAAATATCTCGTCATGAAAAAAAATTAAAGGAAGAAAAGTTGCCACAAGATCGCAATATTGGGAAGACAAAATCATCCAATCGTCAAAAGATTGACAATTTAAGTGCTGAAGAAATGGCTATCCTAAAGATGATAGGAAAAAGACCGATCTATGTGGATAATATAATAACAAACAGCGGCTGTCAGTCAAGTGAAGTATTAAGCATCCTCCTGTCTCTCGAACTTAAGGGATACATTGAGCAATTACCGGGCAAAAGATTTATTATCAAGGAGTAGATATGTCTGATTCTCTAATAATTGTAGAATCTCCAACGAAAGTAAAGACAATAAAAAAATACGTGGGTTCCAGCTTCGATGTAAAGGCATCTTTGGGACATGTCAAGGATCTCCCGAAGAACAAGATAGGCATTGATATAGAAAATCAATTCCAGCCAACTTATCAAGTCATTAAAGAGAAGAAGAAGGTCATCTCTGAACTGAAAAAGTCCGCAAAAAAAGTGAAGAATATATATCTCGCACCTGATCCTGACAGAGAGGGGGAAGCAATTGCGTGGCATATCGCCGAAGAGGTTGATACGGCGGGAAAGAATGTGTACCGTGTTCTCTTTAATGATTTGACGAAAAATACCATACTCGCCGCCCTTAAGAAACCGCTGAAGCTTGAAAGCAACAAATACGAAGCGCAACAGACGCGAAGGATTCTGGATAGACTTGTGGGTTATCAGATCAGTCCCATACTCTGGGATAAGGTAAAAAGGGGCTTGAGTGCGGGTCGTGTTCAATCGGTGGCGGTAAAGATAATCTGTGACAGAGAGAAAGAGATTCAGGAGTTTGTTTCTGAGGAGTACTGGAGTATTACCGCGACCCTGGAGGGTTCGAATCCACCCATCTTTGAGGCACGATTCCTCAAGATCAATGGGAAAAAAGCAAAGATAACAAATGAAGATCAGGTAAAAGATATCCTGAAAAAGCTGGAACATGCATCTTTTATTGTTGAGAAGGTTGAAAAAAAGGAAACCAAAAGATCTTCACCCCCGCCATTTACAACGAGCAAGCTGCAGCAGGAGGCATCACGAAAGCTTCGTTTTTCAGCAAAAAAAACAATGAACGTCGCTCAGAGACTCTATGAGGGAATAGAACTGGGTAAAGAGGGTCACGTTGGACTTATTACATATATGCGGACCGATTCCGTCCGGGTTGCCTCCGAGGCATTGGATGAGGCGAGAAAATACATAAAAGAGAATTACGGCAAGGAACACCTGCCCGGCAAGGCCAGAGTATTTAAATCTCCCAAATCATCTCAGGATGCCCATGAAGCTATAAGGCCGGCATCCACATCTTATAGACCGAAAGATATAGAACCTTATCTCAAAAATGACGAATTTCGTCTTTATCAGCTTATATGGAATCGTTTCGTTGCAAGCCAGATGAATCCTGCCATATTTGATCTGACTACTATTGATATCCTTGCAGACAGATATCTTTTCCGGGCTCAGGGTTCTGTCATGAAGTTTTCCGGATTTACCATTCTTTATACGGAAAGCAAAGAGAACGGTGAAGACGAAGATGAAATCGGGAAAATCCTTCCTGCTGTGTCTGAGGGAGAAAAGCTCTCTCTCATTTCAATAAAACCACAGCAGAACTTTACTCAACCACCGCCAAGATTTTCCGAGGCCACACTGGTCAAGGAACTTGAGGAAAACGGCATAGGCAGGCCAAGCACTTATGCCGCCACCTTAAGCACAATTCGGGACAGGGATTACACAATGCTGGAAAAGGGCAGATTCCATCCGACTGAGCTTGGAACACTGGTTAATGATCTCCTGGTAAAAAATTTTGGAAGAGTAGTAAATGTTGAATTCACCGCCTCCATGGAAGAAAAACTGGATTTGATCGAAGAAGGAAAACTGACCCGATATGAAACACTGAAAGATTTCTACACCCCTTTTGAGGAAGATCTTGAAAAGGCCAGAGAGGAAATGAGAAATGTCAAGCGGGAAGAAACTCCTACTGACATTATCTGTGATAAGTGTGGAAATCCCATGGTAATAAAATGGGGTAAAAACGGAAAATTTATTGCCTGTTCCAATTATCCTGAATGTAAGAATACAATGAATCTTGTTGAGAACAAGAATGGAGAAATCAGTCAGGCAGAACCGGAAGTAACAGATACCGTTTGTGATCATTGCGGCAGGAACATGGTTATCAAACAGGGGAAATTCGGCAGATTTCTGGGTTGTTCCGGTTATCCAGAGTGTAAGAATACAAAACCTCTTACTACAGGAGTGAAATGTCCCGAAGAAAACTGTACGGGAGACCTCTGCGAAAGACGTACAAAAAAGGGGAAAATATTCTTTGGCTGTTCCAATTATCCAGAATGTACCCATGCCCTCTGGAACAGACCGATACCTGAAGAATGTCCCCGATGTGGATCGCCCTTTCTCATTGATAAATATTACCGCGGAAAGGGAAATGTAAAAACCTGTCCTAACAAAGAGTGCGGGTACAAAGAGTAACCAATGTCAAATGACAAAGCTCAAATGTCAAATGAGGTTCAAATGTCTAAAATGATAACAAGAACTTTGACCTTGAGTCATTGAGATTAACCACCATACCCATAGTTCATTGTTCGCCAACGACTGGTGATAATTTATATGGTAAATGCAAAACCCGTAACAATAATCGGTGGTGGCCTTGCCGGTTGCGAAGCCGCGTGGCAATTGTTGAAAAGGGGAAGGACCGTATGCCTTTATGAGATGAAGCCGGAAGTATTTTCACCCGCCCATAAATCGCCGCTTTTTGCTGAACTTGTATGCAGCAATTCATTTCGTTCAAATAGCACAGAAAACGCCGTAGGACTCCTGAAAGAAGAGATGCGTCTTATGGGATCTCTCATTATGGAATCGGCCAATATCACATCCGTACCGGCGGGAAAAGCCCTTGCCGTTGATAGAACTCTCTTTTCCCAATACATTGAAGAGAAACTTGCCTCATGTGAAGGCTTGACAACAACCCGTAAGGAACTTTCTGATATCCCTGAAAATTCTATTGTCATTATCGCCACGGGACCTCTCACTTCTGATAAAGCAGCAAAGAGCATATCGAGAATTACTGGAAGTGAATACCTCTATTTTTATGATGCCATATCACCCATTATCGATGGGGAATCTATTGACTATGGCAAGGTTTTTCAAGCATCAAGGTATGATTCAGGAAGAGGTGATTATCTGAATTGCCCCATGACAAAGGAAGAATATAAGCGGTTCTGGCGAGAAATTATTGATGGTCAGGAAGTTTCCATTAAAGATTTTGAGGACAAGAAATGTTTTGAGGGGTGTCTTCCTATCGAAGTGCTTGCCAGAAGAGGGGAAAAAACTCTTCTTTTCGGACCGATGAAACCGGTGGGACTGATTGATCCAAAAACCGGTAAACGACCATACGCTGTGGTGCAGCTTCGTCAGGAAAATAAAACTTCTACTCTCTACAACATTGTTGGATTCCAGACAAAATTGACCTGGCCCGAGCAGAGGCGCACCTTTAAGCTTATACCGGGGCTGGAAAAGGCAGAATTTGCCAGGCATGGAAGTATCCACCGGAACACATTTATTAATTCCCCTGCCCTTCTCAAAAAAACGCTTCAACTACGTTCGCGTGACAATATTTTCTTTGCCGGACAGATCACCGGTGTTGAGGGTTATGTGGAATCGGCAGCTATGGGGCTCCTGGCAGGGGTGAATGTTGACCATTATCTTTCCGGAAAAGAACTGATACCGCCCCCTGAGACAACGGCCCTTGGCGCACTTGTTCATCATATTACAAATGCGGACCACAAAACCTTTCAACCGATGAATGTCAACTTTGGCATTTTCCCACCTCTTTCAGAGAAAGTACCCAAAAAAGAACGCGGCAAACACTACTCAAAACGTTCACTTTCAGATCTAAAAAAATGGAAGCAGAAAACAGAGTAAATCTTTCTCTCCATATGCAGGGCATGTTCCCCGGTTAAACGGAAGAAATATTTTGAAAAGTTGCTTTTCCCCCTTGCATTTTATAAAATTTTATGTCTACATATAGGCATATAAATGGAATATATATACAATATGTTGTGGTGTTTTCTGATTTTTGACAAAATGTCAAGTTCAAGGAGTCGGTATCATGCCTCACTAATGGTCGAGAAGGCATGACCTCCGACGAGAACATAGAGAGGGGAGGATGCAATGAACAGGGAAAAAATATTAGGGGGCAACAAAGGTTTTACTCTTATTGAAATGGCCATTGTCTTGATTATTATCGGCATTATAATCGGGGCGGTTGTCAAGGGAAAAGATATTATCAAGAGCGCGGAGCAAAAGAAACTATACACTAAATATGTCAGAACCTGGTAGTTGGCGTATAATAATTATTATGATCGCACCGGCTGGATACTCGGTGACGTAGCCACTGATACTAACTCACCAGGCCGTAACGGGCAATGTGACCCGTTGGCAACCGTTGGCAATCTTGAAGCCCAACTCAAGGCCATCGGTTTGACACCACCTGTTGAGGGACCAACCGGTTCAAGTTTGGTAAGAACCTACAACGACTCACAGGGAGTTCAGCGCACGCTCACACTTGCTTTCGCCTATAATGCCAACATAGGAAACTTTATTCGTATAAGAGGCATTCCAAATGACCTGGGTATCGCATGGGACAGAATGATTGATGACATAAACGACGGAACGGCCGGTGATCTCCGCTATGCGGCGGACTACACCGCTCCGCAGACAAATGCTGTATGGCCCAGCGCTGAAACTGCACCGACTGCCACTGCTGCGGCCATATTGAGACTACAGTTCTAAATTTAATTTTGATATATTGATGTTTGTGAAATAGCATAACGGTAGTAAATTAAACATACCCTACGCAAAGGTGATCAAGGTCAAAACGCTCAGATCATATATAACATCGGCCGTTGTTGCGATCCTTTTTCTTGCAAGCTCCTGTTTTTTTCTGACGGCTTATAATAACTATAGCCTAAGAAATGATAAACTGAAGGTGTTAACAGGTGAAGTACGTCTGCTTGAGCATAACCAGAGAGAAATAAATCATAAAAAAAGACTCATGAACCGTGTTTGTGATTTTGTAAACCTTGCGGTGTCATCAGGATTGGAAAAGAACAAATGGGCCTTTTATGATGTGGACATCGAAGATATTTTTACCTTCCCCGAGGCTGAGCGTATAATATCGCAGACAGCCAGTACCGCATCCTATTATTTTAAACCCGTAATGCTGCATATAAAAACCGATATTGAATCTTATAAAAAAACAACGACGGATAAGCCATCCAAAGTAAGATCTGCTGATTCAAAGAAGGAAGGACAGGGAGATGTTTTTTTGAAGCTTAAGGGAACATTTGTGGTGAAACGTAAATGATGTTTAAAAACTCAAAACAATATGCGATTGAACTGGATGGAATGACCTATGGTCTTTCAGGAAACAGGCTCGAACAAGTCCCCGAATACACTAATATTAATACCGACATATACCTTATTTCCGATTTACAGGAAGCCATTTCAAGGACTATGACCATAGAGTCGCCCGCAAAGTACGTAGAGGTTATGTTACGGAAAAATTTACAGGAATCGGGGGAATTTGATGAGCCTCTTTCTATTATAACCCACTGGAAAAAGAAGAAGGATCGTAATACAACAGATATCTTTTTCACAGCACTTCCCGCAAGGATCTTATACCAGTATTATGACAGAATAAGGCAAAATGAGGATTCTGTTATTTTATTTCCTCTTTACTCTGTTCTTTTTTCCATACTGAAAAAAGTACGTTCCAAAGAACCGGTAGCTATTGTCTTCCAGCATAACCGTTTTGCCGATTTAATAATCGGTACGAATAACAAAGTCTATTACGCCAATCGTTGTGTTGCCTTTGATGAAAGTGAAGAACAAATCTCTACTCTCTGGAATGCCGTCAGGAATGATATCAATGCAGTAGAAGCTGAGAATAGAATCAAGGTAAACAAAGTCTTTAAGTTCTTGTGGCTTAATAGCGCGGTCCCACCGGAATGGCCTGAAGATATAAAGGATGATATCTGTTTTACCGGTGAGGACACAATACTTTTAGACGAAGAAGAATATCACCTTCCCTTTCTCAAGGCCATACAAGCCATGTCAGGGATCAGTGGAATTTCCCCTCCCCGTGAGAAGGTTTTTTATTATACAAAAAGATATTCTCCCTACCTCAATGCCGTCTTTTCCCTGGCAGCTTTCCTGCTGGTTGCAGGGGCTTTCTGGTATAATCATCAAGCAAATATAATAAATCATAAACTGACAGTCACTGAAGAAAGAAGGTCTGAGATCCAGCGTGAGATTTCCTGGGATATCCCCCGGGTATCATATGGAGAACTTCTGTCTTTCGTAGGGAATCTGGCATACTGTCAAAATGCTCCTTCTTACAAAGAGGTGATTAATGATGTATCTTATGCTGTTTCAACGGACATGAAGGTCGATGTCCTGAAAGCGGATTACACGAAGGACGAATTACAACTGGAGATTTTTGGCAAGTCAGCGGCTTCTTTTGATAAGGCCTATAAGGGATATCAGATGTTTGAAACGATCTTAAAAGAAAAAGGATATTCCATAGATGAAAGTAAATTCGATACGGAAATAAGCTCTTCTGTATTTATTATGAAACTTAGAAAAAAGATTCGATGAAAAGAAAATATTCCGGATTATCAGCTTTTATAATCTTTTTCCTTACAGTGTCGCTGGCTGTTTTATATGCCACCTGGGGGCCTGAAAGGAGTATGGGCAGAATACACACCTTGAGAAAAGTAACGCCACCAGTTGATATTTCTGTTCCTTCACCATCGGCTATACGAGAGATGGAAAAATTACAGCAAGGTATGAAAAAACTTTTCGAACCCCGTGAGGTTGGCTTATCTCCGGTAAACCTCATTCTGTTTGGTTATCAGCCAATGGGAAAATCAAGGATTACTTTAAAAGGTGCAGGTACGGGTCTTACCGCTCGAATGGATTATAATCTCAGCCTTGCCTTTGTTTCAGGAAAGAGGCGATTCTGTATTATTGATGGTAGCTTTTATGAACAGGGAAATCATCTTAAAGATGGCGAAAAGATCATAAAGATTGAATCAAATCGAGTTTTGATAGGAAATCGTCAAATTAAGGAGTGGATTCCATTAGCAGAAAGAGAAAAAATACAAAAGGATGAGAAATGAAAAGGTTAATAATATTGTTTGCGGTCATGATTCCTTTCATTTTTGCAGGGTGTGTGCCTGGCCCGCACTCTATGCTTGAGCCTGAAAAACCATCCCCTGATGCTATTCCCTCAAATATGGCCAGAGAATCAGACAAACTCGACGGTATCCAGAAAGAATTATTAGATTCCTTGCAAAAAACCGCACCAAGGAATATCGAAGTAGAACCTGTCATGCCTGTCTATGATCCCCTTGAAGACCATACAGTTTCCTTTTCAGCAGTAGATGAGACCCTTCAAACAGTTTTGTACTCACTGGCACGAGCTGTTGGTATGAATATCATTATAGACCCGAGAATAAAAGACGAAACAAAGCGAGTCACACTGAATTTCGAAAAGGTATCCGCCGCAACTGTACTAAGGGAGGTCCTCAATTCCTTTGATCTTTACTATGAAGTCACTCAAAATATCATACGGATTAAACCATTCGAGGAGAAAATCTTTGCACTGAACTTTATGGATACGAACACGGATATTATATTCGATGTAGGTGGTGATGTTCTGGGAGCCGGAGAGAAGAAATCCACCACCGGATTAAGTGGAAACTTTAAACTTTCCGGTAAGGGAGCAAAGAAACCAAATTCCTATGATGTTGTGGAAGATATGGTCAAGCAGGTCATTTCCGCGAAAGGAGGTAAATACTCTCTCAACAGACTTTCAGGCAGCCTTTATGTAAGAGACACCCCTGCTGTTCTCCGGGCCATAGCCACATTAATAAACCAGTTTAAAGAGAGAATGTCGAAACAAATTCTCATCGAGGCACGGATTATTGAGGTTAATCTCTCTGATGGATACAAGTATGGTATTGACTGGGATATGCTGAGGAATGAAATACATACAGCTTCAATGCTGAACAGCGCTGCCTGGTCGAGTAGCGGTCTTGTTTTAAGTGGTGTCACGGGGGCATTTACCTCTAATGCCACGATTAAAGCACTGAATACATTTGGAGATTCGAAGATCGTTTCCAATCCCAGCATCCGCACGAAACATGGACAGCCAGCGGTTATCAGTGTCGGGACTTCATTAACATATAAGGAGAAGGTCCAGACCACCCGATATACAGACAGCGGAATCAGCAGTAGAGACTCGACTGAAGTTGATGTTTCCACGGTTTTCGATGGACTTATTCTTGGTGTTGTTCCATTTATCGAGCAGAATGGAAACATCACCTTGCTGATCAACCCCATTAAGAGTGATGTGGATCTGGAAAGTCTTGAACCGGAAGGTACCGGGGAAGAAAGCGTTTCTCTCCCAAGAGTCAGTATTAAAGAGATAAGCACCACCATTGGTCTCCATAGTGGTGACGTGGTTATACTTGGCGGTCTTATCGATAAACGAAAGATAAAGACAAATAAGGGTGTGCCCTTTCTGTCATCAATTCCTCTTATAGGATATTTATTCAAAAATGAAGTTATGGCAGACGAAACAAGAGAACTCGTTATCGTCCTCCGTGTAACAATCACATGAGAGGATTCTCAATAACATTATGCAAACATCTATATAAGGGGTAAACAACAAATACGGCTATGAGTGTCATCTTTAAAACTCTCAAGAAACTCAGATCTCAATCGCCGGAAGGCAGTAAGGAGTCTGATAATTTAAAGAAGAGGCGTAATGTTTACTCACTCCGCAATATTTTATCTTCACCAAGGACAGCTATTCTTCTTATTCTTTTCATCTTTCTTTCAGGATTGGCAAGCATATATGTTGTAGAAAGCGTCAAGGAAAAACTGAACAAATCGTATCCATTACAGGTAGAAAGTGAAAGGCATGCCGAAGTCCGCAGTGAAAAAGTAACGGAAGCCTCAACCAGGAACAAAGTTGCGCCAAAAGAGTCGGATTCTTTCGTTCCGCCACCTCCGGAAAGCATTCCTGTTGAGGAGGCAGAAACAGGAAGGGTTTATCTTCCCGACAGGCTTAAATCCGGAGAAATACAGGCGACACAACGCCCTGCACCTGGCAAAGACGTCGGGAGTATAAATATTCCACCGGGATTAGCTGTGAAACCGCCATCTGGAATAGTGCGCGAGCCAGCGTATGCAAAGCCGCATATTCAAACATCACCAGAAGCACAGTTGAAAAGCTCTTTTAGCGAAAATGTAATCAAAGAAAAAGAAGAACCTGCCATGATTACTGTTGAGAAAAAGGCAGGAATTGAAACAAGGAAAGATATCCTTCAGGAAAAAACAGATTTTTTAGTTCCTTCTGCACCTGACAATCTGCCTGCCGAGAAAACACAAGCGGAAAAATTCTATTCTCCGGATCGGATTAAGTCAAAAAATATTCAGATTCCGCAGCATGCAAGGTATCTCGCACCGCGTGATAAAGATACCGGGGCAATGTCCCCGGAAGTAAATAAGCCACAGATATCGTCTGTAAAACAATTCCCGGGGACCATGAAAAAACAGGGGAATGAGGATATTTATCGGATTCATGTGTACAGGAACACAAGAATTGGCAACCTTATTAAAAAAATACATAGATCTATGAGAACAGATAACAGTAATGCACAGACAGATCTCTTACTTGATCAACTGGCTTTGCTGAAAGGTAAAAACGATTCTTACGTATTGAAACTGAGGGCTTTCTGTTTTATGAATCGTGATGATTTTGATTCGGCGGCCTCGTTATTAAACAGAGTATTGCAGGAAAACGAAAACGATCTTGAAGCAGGTATAAACATGGCCATTATCGAAATAAAAAATGGTCAGATGAATAAGGCAAAAAACAGATTATACAGGTTAAGAGATAATAATCCCTACGATACCACGATACCGGAGTTAATCCATAAGCTTGATTAATGATTCCTACAGGAAAGAATGTCGACAAGCTACTGTCCACACTGTTATATGTTGCTTTACTCGGTCTGGTAGCGTGGGGTGGGGCACGGACTATCAACCATGCGCTGGAATCAAGGTTTTACAAGGATTTCCTGATGAAATGGGATGTTGCTATAGTATCTTACTCGGTAAAAAAAGGGACGTGGCCTCACTTTTCTGGCAGTAACCATGTTGAATATATGGATAATCTCGTGTCGATGATGTCCCGTAACAGCGTGACACCCCCTAAATCCAATACAAAGCGTTCCTATGTGTACCGCCTGAAAAAGATAGGGCCACCCGCTGAAGATGTTTTCTTACTCTGTTTTCCAGATAAAATTATTCTCTATGGCATTTCAGCTGATACATTTATTAGAATAGACACGTTTATTGATGGGGAACATAATGAAAATGCCGGGCGGTTTACGGGACGATCCAGCAGGAACGGTAAAACGTTCATAGGGCTGTGGCGGCCATAGAAAGAGAGTTGGTTACATGAACGACGAATTAAAATATCTTGATTATTTCGGATTGGAATATAATCCCTTTCCTGTAGCTCCAGATCATGAAAAATTTTTTCTTTCCGAACATATTGATCTCATGATTTCTGAAATTGTACATGGGGTATTGACAAGGAAAGGCTTTATGGTTCTTACGGGTGAAGTCGGTCTCGGAAAGACTACCATTGGCCGAAAGATAGTGGGCATTCTCGAAGAAAAGAATGTGGAGACTTCTCTTGTCCTTCATACCCTTTACCAGGATGTAGAGCTGTTAAGGGAAATTAACAGGGATTTCGGGTTAGTCAGTGACAGCTTAAACCTTTCAGATCAGATGAACCTCTTAAGAGATTTTCTTGTAGATAAAAACAGAAATGGTAAAAATTGCGCTATCATTATTGATGATGCCCAGAATCTCAGTCTGAATAATCTCGAATTAATCCGTATGATCTCCAATTTGGAAACAGATCGGGAAAAACTTGTACAAATCCTGCTTGTCGGTCAGCCTGAATTAATAGCTAAACTGGATTCACCTGAGCTAAGACAATTAAAAAGCCGCATTATCATTATGGCAGAGGCCCAACCGCTTACCCTGAGTGAATTAAAAAATTATATCCTGTTCAAACTCAATATGGCGGGAAATCGAGGAAAAACTGATGTTGCCAATAGAGCTTTCCGAAGGATTTATGGGTATAGCCATGGAAATTTCAGGAAGATCAATATATTGATGGACAGGTGCCTTTATGTTGCGTTTCTTCACGATACCACCAATATCAATAAATTCGTCGTGAATACAGCTCTAAAAGATATGAGATTCGATGAACAAACAGGTTGGAAAGGGACTCGTTATGCCTTGTCGGCTGTCATGATATTGATCCTTCTAATCTCAGGAGGCATTCTGTATATTAAGCTGACTCCTCAAATAGATCATCTTGATATTAAACGGTTTTTTTACAAGCAAACTCCGGCATCCGCTGAAAATCAGGCTACTGATAAAGCGGTTTTATCTGAAAAGACCCCTGTCTCTGATCCATCGGATAAACCGGTCCCTCATGAAAGACCTCTTGTTCCAGCGGCATTATCTGAATTTCTGGCATATAATAATCTGTCTGATTACGAAAGCAGGTTCTTCATGGCAATGAAAATAAACCGCTTTAAAGATATTGCCGATTCCATATACGAGGAAACGGGATATCAACTGATTCAGCTTGACCACTTGACGGAAAACATAAGAAACAACCACGCTGTCTTCAGTTTTACTTCAAAGAAAACGGGTAAGGAAATTTATTTTATTCTCTGGAAACCAATAATCAGGATAACGAGATTTTATCCTGGCTATAATGGTGAGGAAATAAGAAAGTTAGAAGAACTCCTTGGTGCAATTAAACTGTATACTTATTATTTGGATGGAACCGTCGGGTCAAGGCTGATGAAGGCGGTCAGCCGTTTTCAAGGTGAAAAGGGTCTTGAAATTACCGGATTTCCTGATCAGGGAACTATTTTTCTGCTATGTAACGGAGGGTAGCAATCAAACATGACCGATACGAAGACAAAAAAGCCAATCGGCCTTCTATTGAAGGAAAAGGGGCTTATAAATGAAGAACACATCGTATATGCTCTGCAGGATCAGAAAATCACTGGAGGGAAGTTAGGAGAGATTTTGGAAAGGCTCTGCTTTGTGACGCAGTACGATGTTGCCATCGCCCTTTCCGAGCAGGAAGACATTCCATATGTAGATGTGGAGGAACTTTTACCGGAGAAGAATGCCCTGAGATTATTCAATAAAAATCTGTGCTTAAACAATAATTTTTTCCCCCTTCGCATTTCAGATAAATCAATCGAGGTAGCCACAGCTACTGTGGCGAATGAAAAAATTGCTCAATTGATATCCAGACATACCGGTTTATTACCCAGATTTTATATAGCTGAACCGACAAAAATAGCCAATGTTATCAATAAGTCCTACTATTTTATAGACAATCCGGTTGAAAAATTGATCAAAACTGAAATCGATATCCTGTCCCGTGATTCGGAAATGGCAAGAGGAATGGATAATCTGATCAGGCACATTTTGCACCTCGCAATTAAAATGCGTGCTACCGATATACATATCAGACCGATGGAAAGAACTATCAATGTTGCTCTTCGTGTTGATGGTGTTATGACTTCTGTCCTGTCATTGCCTCCGCTTTTTAGAAGGATTATCGCAAGTGTTAAAATGAAGGCGGAGATGGACATTGCGGAACAAAGACTGCCTCAGGACGGACGTTTTTCGGCCAGTATCCTCAACAATGATTACGATTTCAGGGTTTCCACCATTGTCTCTCCATATGGTGAAAATATTGTATTGAGAATCCTGCCAATGGGAATAGCTCTTATGGGAATGGCACAGCTTGGATTTTTTGAAGAGGATATAGAAAAGATCGAAAATATGTTTAAAGAACCCTTCGGCATCGTCCTCCTTACAGGGCCAACCGGATCAGGAAAGTCTACTACCCTTTATGCGGGAATCAGGAGACTCGATCTTCTTAAAAAAAATGTTCTTACTGTCGAAGATCCCATTGAATACAGCATACCCCTTCTGAGACAAACGCAGGTAAATGAAAAGGCCGGTTATAATTTCGCAAATGCCATACGATACTTTTTGCGACATGATCCTGATGTTATTCTGGTAGGTGAAATCCGTGATACCGATACGGCGGCTACAGCTATAACTGCATCTACCACGGGGCATTTAGTTCTCTCTACCTTGCACACAAATAGTGCTGCCGGGGCCATTCCACGCCTTCGGGACCTGGGAATAAGACCCTTCCTCATTTCAGATTCATTGATAGGAGTTATCAGTCAACGGCTGGTTCGCAGAATATGTAATGGTTGTAAGGAAGAGTATGAGCCTGTTGAATGGGAGAAAACATATTTAAGAGATCCCTCCGTAGAAAAACTTTATCGAGGTAAAGGATGTGAACTCTGTAACGGTTCGGGATATTTTGGCAGGACCCTCGTGTATGAGCTGCTGTCTGTCAATAAAAAGATATCCCGCTTGATTGAGAAAGAAACCGAATTAAATGAACTCGTCAGCACGGCAAAAGAAGGGAATGATTTTGTAGATATTTTCGACACAACTGTAGCCAAGGTAAAACAGGGAATCACGACGGTTGAGGAGGCAATACGGGTTCTGGGTCATTTGATGTAAATTGAACCGGGAAAAAGAAAGATTATAGTGAAGGATGGGTTATTTTAGATATAAATTGATTGAACCGACCGGAAGAATAAGTTCCGGTATCATCAACCTTCCATACGAGGATGAAATGTCCGCCTCTTTCCACCTGGAAAGAGATAATGGCACCCTTGTTTATGTGAGAAAAGTGGGGGTTATCGCCTCTTTTATCACGGGGAATATACACCTGATAACCCGCAAGAAGTTAACGAGAACTCTTCAGGTTGAATTCCTGAGCAATATTTCAATGATGCTCCGTTCGGGTATAACATTGACTACTGCGATGAAGGAAGCGGCAAGCGGTATTGATATGCCTGGTTTCGAAAGTGACATAGATGATGTGGTAACGAGAATCCAGGGAGGGGCTACGTTCTCGGAAACAGCAGACAAATACAGGCATATTTTCCCCAAGACCATAATACCCCTGATCCGTATAGGAGAGGAAACGGGTAAACTCGATCAGATGTTGATGGAAGCCTCGGAGCACATTAAGAGAGTTGAAGCTATTTTAAGTGACACAAAACAGGCCCTGCTCTACCCGTCATTTGTATTCATTACGATGGGTGCCGGTGTTATCTTCTGGTTTTATTATGTAGTGCCTAAAATCATCAGTCTTTTTGAAGAGATGGATGTTTCGCTTCCTTTAATTACCCGTTGTCTTCTGAGTATTTCCTCTTTTCTGCAAGGCTATTTTCACTTACTGCTTCTCGGAGTGGTCTCTATTATTTTTATTTTCGTCATTTTTTATAAAGGGAACCAACGTGTAAGATGGATTGCTGATGCCCTCCTGCTTAAACTTCCTGTTTTTAAAACTATTATCTCAGCCTCCAATCTTGCCTTCATTACAGAGTACTTCAGTCTGTTGATCAATGCAGGTATAGATATTGTACAGACCATGCATATATTGAAGGATTCTATCAGAAATGAGATCTACAGGGAAAAGCTGGGAGATGTTATCAAGGGCCTGACGCGAAGTGACACTATCTCGGATTCATTCAAGAACGCTGTAATTTTTCCTTCATTCGTTGTCAGAATGATTAATATTGGGGAATTGAGCGGAACACTTGATGAACAGTTGAAAAATATCGCAATTAATTACAGAAATAAACTCTCCCTCCTCGTGGCTACTATCGGAAAGATGATCGAGCCGGCTGTTCTTATCATAGCGGGAATTCTCTTTGCTATTATTATCGGCGGTCTCTTCCTTCCGATCTATGACCTGGTTAGTCAGGTTGGTGGAAGATAATCACGATTCTATACTCTCTACTCCGTACCTCTATTGTAAAGATCGGTAACCTCGGCAGCCGATAACACCCTGTTATATATTCTGATTTCATCAATAAGGCCATTAAAGGGAAGTGAACCCGTGTAGAACCTTCCTATTATAGTATCAACCGGCGTAGAGTATGCTAATGCCCTTGTGGCTTCCTTCTCATTATTCCCGTTGACATAAAGAATGTTGTTATCATCTGAGCTGTTGTGGGTAATAACAATATGGTACCATATGCCCTCACCAGGCGCCCAGGTGGTCTTAACATATGTGTATGCAGAGCCATCACCGACAAGAGAAGCAATTCCTTGACTTGTCCCCATTTGCAGATTTATCCCGTAATTTGCATTAGGCTTATTGGTAATTATACCATTATATGTACCCAGTGTTGATGCCTTTACCCACGCTGAAATAGAAATATCCGATGGGGTCAGGACTGCGTTATTGCCTACGTTTACATAATCAGTCCCATCAAACTCAAGGGCGTCTCCTATTATCCCGGTTGTTCCATAACTTGCTCCGTTATTAGTTCCGTGGTTTGCCTGTCCCGAATAATCATTGATATCTTTTCCGCCGGGGGCGGTCCCTCCTTCGGTCTCATCCATTTTGTAGTAGGCAACCAGGCTGGCCTGGTTGTAAAGATCTGTTATTTCGCTCAGCGAAAGGGCTCTGTTGAAGAGATTGACCTCGTCGAGCCAGCCATTGAGGTACGCATGGAAACCGGCATAAGCCATCTGAAACGGGTCACTTGATATATAGGGCGTTTGTGAATAACTTGTCGAGGCTCCTTCGACTGTATCGATATAGACCTTCATGGTGTGGGTGGAATCATCATAAACCCCGACGACATAATGCCAATCACCATCGTTTACCGTGACCGCTGTCTGGCAACTTCCATTTCCCCCGGCAGAGTAAATCTGAAAAAGTATGGTTCCATTGGTAGCCAGCCACAGGCCATAGTTCCTGCTTGTCGAGTTGCCCTTACCTGCAAGGCGCACCCAATCAGAAGCACCGGCATTAACTTTCACCCAGAGTGCCATCGTAAATGGCGCAGCGAGTCGCAATTCCGGGGAATCAGGCACGCTCACATAACCGCTCGACCCGTCAAACTTCAGGGCAGTCCATACCTTTCCCTGCTCCCCATACGTCACTGTACCATAAGCCGTTCCATCGTTGTTTTGATCTGAATGATCCTCTATTGTTCCGCTGGATTCATCCAGCCACCACTCACCCACATGTCCGGCATAGTACGGTGTGTCTGCCCCATCGCCGCTGATGTTCAGGGTGTAATAACCTGAATCAATCGTGTTGTCCGTGCAGGTACTATCGTTAGCCGTCAGTTTGAATTGATAGCCAGTCCCGGCCGTTGAGGTCGAAGTCTTTCTGAACTTGGCAGTTGCGTCTCCGGTTTTGACCACCTCAAATCCGCTGGGATTGGTTCCAAGCCAGGTAACAGCCCAGTTTTCAAGGGCGCCAAGACGGGAGCCGGATACAGTGAAATCACGGTAAAAATCAGATGTGGTAGAATTAAAAGTTCTGGGTGCCGATGGGGAAATAGTAAGAGTGCCGTTGACAACTGTAAGGGTAAATGTCCGTTCATCCGTCCTGCTTGCCGCATCTGTTACTCTAACTGCGATACTGTATGTGCCGGCGCATTCATCTATGGTTCCATGTAATTCTCCGGTATTGGGAACTATAGACAGGCCGGAAATTCCTGAAGACAGGAGCTCCCAGCCATAAGGCGTTGTGCCGCCTGTCGCGGCAATGGTGTAGCTGTAAGAGCTGTTTATGACACCATTACTAAGGGAAGTCGTGGTAATAACAACGCTGTCTGCCGCACAGTCCCTCGTTTTATCCTTATCTGCCGTTATCTCATTTTCAGCCAGGGCACGATTGTATATCTTTACCTCATCGATCATGCCACCGAAGAAATTTATGGGGGAAGTATTGCCACGGGCGCCAATCAGCAACTTACTCCCATTGCTGCCCATTGCCCCTGCCTGGGTCCTGGAATAAACCTCGACTCCATTCTTATAAAGAATCTGCTGGGAGCCGTCATATACCGTAGTTACATATGTCCATTCATTTGCCGTTACAGGAAAGGTTGTTCCGCCATCCCATGCCCAGTGGGGCTGCCATGCATAACTGACATATCCTCCATTTACCCTCGTCTCATAAAGGTTTTCCTTGTTGAATATAATATTGTCTCCTGATGACCCGTCCCACTTTATCCAGGCAGAGATGGTCCAGGGGTCAGTATCCGGATCAAGATCACCGTCAGCGGGATCACCCAGGTCCAGATATCCACCGTTACTCGCGTCAATCTGTGTGAATACCCCGGCCCTGCACACCTTGCCGCCGGAGGGGGTAGTTTGCGATGGTAGAACCCCGGAACCGCCTGATGCCGCCACCCCGTTGCTGCCACCCGAACCGGAATCAACCACTTCGCCTGCCGTGCCGTTCCATGCATAATTTTCCATACGGTATTCTGCCACCGTATCTGTATAACAACTACCCGTACATGTGGATCGGGTAAGGTCGTAAAGATCGCTCACTTCAGCTGCGGTTAACTCACGGTGGTAAACCATCACCTCATCAATTAACCCCTTGAAGCCATTGCTCGTACTGGGATAAGAGCCGCCGATAACAAAAGTTTCTGCATCGTGAATATTACTGGTTGGATCGTCTGTAGCTGTTTTCTTCAAAACATTATCAACATAAAGATTTCCGCCATTTGCCGCGCTATATGTATAGACTACGTGGTGCCATTCGTTGTCATTGTAAAGTTCACTGCTATAATCTATCTCACCGCCGCGCGTCCCTGAGGTTTCATCGCTGACCCATGCACGCAGTGAGCCATCCGTATCGTAGCATATGGCGGTACTCCAACTTGAACTGCCGGCTGAATCAGAAAACTCAATCAACCTGGGATTGGAACCGCCGCCTCCAGGTGATTTGAACCAGCATGCCAATGTAACCTGATCATTAAAGGTTATTATGTCAGCACCGGTAAGAACATCACTCATAATCTTATCGTCGCTACCGTCAAATGATGCAGCCCGGCATATTTTACCTGAATGGACGGCAGCAACTCCGCCCGATGCTTTGCCGTAATGATTACTGTTCCCGAGTGAATCAACTACATCATAGCTTGAACCATCCCATGTCGTACATTCATCGAACCGCCATTCCGATTCCATGCCCTCGGTGTAAGGTGCAGGAGCACCACTTGCTGTAACATCAACCGTCAGGATGATATTTGCAGTATTGACGGCACAATCGCTGTCTGTAGCCGTAAGTGTAAAGGTATAGGTTCCTGCAGCAGTTATTCCGTCTTTCTTAATGTATGTTGTATCCCCTGAACTTCCATAAGCAAATCCGGAAGCCCCGCCAGTATCCAACACCCAGCTAATATCTCCAAGATGCCCCCCTTGAACTTCAAAGGCTTCCTCCTGACCGGTGCTGTTCCAGGTGATGTTGGTAGATCCGTCTCCACTCGTTCGTGCAACGGACAGGTTCTTCGTTACCTCGATTGTAAATTCCTTTTCAGGATCCGGATCATTATCCGTATCGGAGTCAGTAAGCCCTGCCTTGATAGTATATGTGCCGGGACATTGGGAAAGTGTACCGGACAGCTTTCCTGTATAGGTGTGCAGATAAAAGTCGTTAAATCCGCCATTATCAAGAAGTTCCCACTCACAGGGACAGATGCACCCGGCAGATTTTGTGAAATTGACCGAATAATCACCATTTAGATACCCGGAAGGCAGTGGGCTCGCTGTTACAATCTCACATGTCGGATTGGCACATTTCGTATATGTGGCACAGTCCGGATCAAGGCAATCAGGCAGGCCATCGCCATCGTTGTCTAAACCATCGTCGCAGTTGCCACAATAAACACTTTCAACTCCATCGCAACCGGCACCGCCTCCGCCGCCACCACCACCGGAACAGACAATACCCTTTAATGTATTTATATCTCCTGCCACCATCAGGTCGTTGTAAACAACTGTACCGTTGTTGTATTCTACTATTCGGTTGGGATCATCGTACTCGGCGTTATCGTCCGCGTTTTTTTGTTCGAATGCACCTGTCGGATCACCCCCGCTGATTATGACATAAAGCTGCTGGGTTTGACTGGCATCATTATGATTAACCGTGTAAAGTTTGGTGGTATCAACTGTCGTTGGAAAGGTAATACTGCAAAGGTCAGTGGCAACCACATCTTCATACACCCCGTACTTGAGCCGCTGACCCCAGGTATCGTCACCTGAAGAAAGTCCAAGATCCTTATATGGCAGCCAGCCGAAGTAAACACCGTCATCGGCAACACCGTCTTTATCTGAATCTGCATAAGGCAGTTTTTGATCCGAGATGAGTTTGCCACGGATGGCATAATCCACCTTTTCTAAAATAGCCTGAGTCTTTTTGATTTTTGCGGATTTGATCAGGGAGGGTAAAACCGATGCTATAATGGAGATGATAATTCCAATGATTACTATGACTACTGTCAGTTCAACAAGGGTAAACCCCGATTTTCTCACAGATTTATATTCATATTCCATAATTGAACATTTCACTTATTGATACACAAACTATAATGGTTAGTAATTGTTCAAAGAAACATTAAATATCGAGATGAACATATTATCGGAATAATATGTTCAATCCTTAAATCTTCAACCATTTTTTTGTTTATAAAATCACATACCTGACTGGAATTATCTGTTCCTCGAATAGATAATTCTGAGTCCGTCAAGAGTGAGCATATCATCTACTACATTAATGCTTTTTGTTTCGGGTGCAATAATTCTTGCCAGTCCTCCCGTTGCCACGACTGTGGGGGTTGATTTTGACTCCGCCATTATGCGTTTGACAATACCATCTACGAGACCCGCATAACCATACATTATACCTGCCTGCATACTGCTGATCGTATCTTTGGCAATAATTGATTTTGGCTTGCTGAATTCAACCCTCGGAAGCTTTGATGCCCTCTCAAAAAGTGCCTCCGATGATATAATAATTCCGGGTGCGATACAGCCCCCCATATATTCTCCATTACTTGTCACGTAATCAAATGTTGTGGCCGTACCAAAATCAACAATGATAAGATCGCCCTTATACTTTTCACGGGCCGCCACAGCATTGACGATCCGGTCAGCGCCTACCTCTTTTGGATTGTCGTAGTAGATTGGCATTCCTGTTTTGATTCCAGGACCCACAATCAAGGGTTTAATCTTAAAATATTTTTCGCACAGAGGTTCGAGGATATTTAACATAGGCGGAGCAACACAGGAAATAATAATACCATTTACCGACTTTACAGATTTTGAGCTAATCCTGGCTGTTCTATAGAGATTCAGGATTAACATACCGTATTCGTCCACGGTGTTGTCAACTTCAGTCCGAATCCGCCAGTCATGTAAAAGTTTGTCCCCATCATATAAGCCGAGAACTGTATTTGAATTTCCTACATCAATGGCCAAAAGCATTATTTATCTCCAATCAGGGAAACATCACCAGCCAGGACCGGTTTTGTTTTTCCTTCTTCATCAAAAAGAAGAAGGGCTCCGCATTCATCAATGCCCAGTACTTTACCTTTTTGAATGTTATCTTTATAATTTATCTGGATTTGTTTATCCAGAATTTCCGAATATTCAAGCCATCTGTCTTTTATGGAAGCAAAACCCTCCGATTTGTAAATTTCATACCATTTTTCCAGGGATTGATATAATCCGACTGTAAAATCGACTCGCGAAATATCATTCCCCGTTTCTTCCCTCAGGGAGGTCGAAGATTCCCGAAACTCCTCGTCAAACTCTTCTTTTCTCATGTTGATATTAATACCGATCCCGATGATGACAAAATCAATTGTTCCTCCAGTCGTTCTCATTTCGGTAAGGATACCGCATATTTTGTTTTTTCTTACCTGTATATCGTTGGGCCATTTCAGCGTAACAGCTCCGGGACAGTACAGGGAAAGGAACTCAGCTACAGCGACTCCGGCAGTAAGGGTTAATTGGGGTGCAACAGAAGGTTTTATTGATGGTTTTAAAATGACTGATGTGTAAATGTTTTTTCTGGGAGGAGATTGCCAGACCCGGTTCAGACGACCTTTTCCACTTGTCTGGCAGTCAGCTATCACAACAGTACCTTCAGGAGTTCCGTTTCGGGCAATTTGGGACGCGTACATGTTTGTCGAATCGAGTTCCTCGAAAAAATGTACCGTGTTCCCTATAAACTCTCCTGAGAGGCGGTTCGCAAGCTTACGTTCGTTAAAATCCATGTAATTACAAAAGTGCCAAATGTAAATTATTTTATAAGTAAGGATATATCTGCTGCAGGGGCTGAATGGGTAATAGCTCCCACCGAAATAAAATCCACTCCTGTTTCGGCAATGTCCCTTACGTTAGCAAGTGTAACATTACCAGAAGCCTCAATCAAAGCCCTCCCATTAATTACAGATACGGCCTTTTCCATATCTCCAACATTCATGTTATCCAGCATTATGATATCCACCCCGGAAGATAAGGCTTCCTCAACCTCACCCAGGTTTTTCACCTCGACTTCAATCTTTAAGGTTGGGGGAACATGGCTTGAAATCATTTTAACCGCTTTCAGGATACCGCCCGCGGCTTTTATATGATTGTCTTTTATCATTACACCGCCATAAAGACCCAATCTGTGATTTAAGCCACCGCCGATTTTAACTGCATATTTGTCAAGGTCTCTATGGCATGGCAAGGTCTTTCTCGTGTCCAGAATCTTTGCCTTTGTTCCGCTGATCCTGTCGACATATTTTCGCGTCAGGGTGGCTATGCCGCACATTCTCTGAAGAAAGTTTAGTGCCACCCTTTCCGCCGTAAGGATATTTTTCAATTTCCCCGATATTTCTGCAAGTATATCTCCCCTCCCGGCGGATTGGCCATCTTTAACTTTTACGAAAAAATTTATATCCTTATCGTAAAGGACAAACACCTCCTTAAAAACATCAACTCCCGCTACAATGATATCATCTTTCGCAAGAACTTCTGCCGTTCCGACTTCATTACCTGTCAAAACAGCCAAAGTAGTTACATCTCCGGATCCAATATCTTCATCAAGGGCATCGATGATAATCCTGTCTAACCGAAACTTTTGGATCACTATGACCTATCCCTCAAGTTGGTGAAGTTTATTTAAGGCATTTTCCAGAATGATGCCCTTTTCTTTCAGTTCTTTGGATTTTAATATCTCTTTTTGAATCACGGTTTCAGAGGCCTTTTTCCTGAAATCCTGATTGGCAAGCTTTTTAGAAACAATGCCAAGATCCCTGGTTACCTTGTTCATTTCCTTTTCAAGTCTTGCGATTTCAGCTGCTATATCTATCATTCCCTCAAGAAACACGTATACCTTTATGGAACCGGCTATTCCTGTCGCCACACCCTTCGGTTCTTCCTTTACCTCGCCTTCAACGGATAGTTCCTGAAGATTTGCCATATCAATAACGTAATCTTTCCCATTTTTTAGTATGGCAATTAACTGTTCATCAGGAATTGAAAGGATGACCTTTAATTTTTTAGAGGGTGGTATATTCATTTCACCCCTTATGTTCCTGATTCGGGTGATCACATCCATGATGATGCTCATCTGCTTTACGGCATCCCCATCTCTGAGGATCTCATCCTCTGATGGAAATTTGCTTTCCATGACGGTTCCCTCGCACTTTGGAAGCTGGCACCATATTTCTTCAGTTACAAAGGGCATGAAGGGGTTAAGGAGCTGCATGGTTGATTTTAATACTGTCAATAACGTATGCTGGGCTGCAAGTTTGCCCTGTGGGGAATTTGTACTGTAAAGTACAGGTTTTACGAGTTCCAGGTACCAGTCACAGAATTCATGCCAGATAAACTGGTAGAGTCTTCCTGCCGCATCATTAAACCTGTATTCATCAAGGAATCTTGTCAGATCTGCCACTGTCTGGTTCAGTCTGTCTTTGATCCAGCGATCACATATTGAATAATCATCCGCCTTGAGTGTAACATCTTCTTCAGGACAATCTTCAAGATTCATTAAACAGAATCTGGCTGCATTCCATATCTTGTTGACGAAGAACCGATATCCCTGGATGCGCTCCTCCGACATTCTGATATCTCTGCCCTGAGCCGTGAATGCGGCTAAAGTAAAACGTAACGCATCGGCACCATATTTATCGATCATTTCTAATGGATCAATAATATTTCCCTTTGATTTACTCATTTTATCCCCTTTTTCATCCCGCACAAGGGCATGGAGATAAACCTCTTTAAAAGGAACATCTTTCATTATGTAAAGACCCATCATCATCATTCTCGCCACCCAGAAAAAGAGAATGTCAAATCCTGTAACGAGAAGGGATGTAGGATAAAATGTTTTTAAGGCATCTGTCTTGTCAGGCCATCCAAGTGTTGAGAACGGCCAGAGGGCAGAACTAAACCACGTATCTAAAACATCCTCTTCCTGTCTCAAAGAAGTTCCTTCACAACCGGGACATTCTTTTGGTTCATCGGTGGCGACTATAATCTTCCCGCATTCATTGCAATACCAGACGGGAATCCTGTGGCCCCACCATATCTGTCTGGAAATACACCAATCCCGAATATTATCCAACCAGTCAAAATAGGTTCCCTCCCACATGGATGGAATGATTTTTGTCTTACCCTTTACAACGGCAGAGACCGCCGCTCTTGCCAGGGGTTTTATGTCAACGAACCATTGCTTTGAAACAGCAGGTTCTATAATTGTCTTACATCTGTAACATTGTCCCACGTTGTGAGTGTAAGGTTCTTCTTTGACCAGATAGCCACCTTCTTCCAGATCTTTGATAACGTTTTCTCTGCATGTAAAACGGTCCTGACCCTGATAAACGCCACCATTTTCATTGATGACAGCATTGCCATCCATAATAATGATGACTTCAATATCGTGTCTCTGGGCCATTTCAAAGTCATTCGGATCACAGGAAGGGGTTATCTTTACTGCACCGGTACCAAATTCCACCGACACATAATCATCTGCGATAATTGGTATTTTCTTATTGACAAGGGGAAGTATTACTTCTTTCCCAATGACATCCTTGTATCTTTCATCACGAGGATTGACTGCGACTGCCGTATCACCCAGCATTGTCTCCGGACGTGTCGTTGCTACTTCAATGCTGCCCTCACCTTCTGCAAAGGGGTATCTGATATGCCAGAAGCCACCCTTTTCCTCGGTATATTCAACCTCAAGATCGGAAATAGCCGTATGACATCTGGGGCACCAGTTAACTATGTAATCTCCCTGATAGATAAGACCATCATTATACAGTCTGACAAAAACCTCTCTCACAGCCCTGGAAAGGCCCTCATCCATGGTGAAACGTTCTCTCTCCCAGTCACAGGTACACCCCATTTTCTGAAGCTGGTTTGTGATGATTCCACCATATTTGTCTTTCCACTCCCATATTTTTTCAATAAACGCATCTCTGCCCAGATCGTGCCTTGTTACGCCCCCTCTGGCAAGTTCCTGTTCAACCACGTTTTGCGTTGCTATGCCGGCATGGTCTGTTCCAGGCATCCAGAGGGCATTGTAACCCTGCATCCTTTTATAACGGATCATAACGTCCTGGATAGTGTTGTTTAATGCATGCCCCATATGGAGCATTCCCGTAACATTGGGCGGCGGAATAACTATGGAAAACTGTTCCTTTTCACTCTTGTCGTCGGCCCTGAAAAAGCCGTGATCGAGGGTATATCTGTACCATTTTGTCTCTATCTCATGAGGATCATATCCCTTATTCAATACTTTTTTTCCCATCAGGCCCCCGTCATAAAATTTAATGTCTAAAGCGGCAAAGCCGCAAATCCGAAATTCGAATATCGAAATACGGAACAAATCCTAATATTAAATAACAAATTTTCGAAACAGTTTTGGACATTCGAGTTTGAGGTTTTTATATTGTTTCGAATTTCGTACTTCGGATTTCGAATTTACTTTCCGCCAACATCTCCGCAAAAAACGCAGTTGCTGTGAGTAAAGACTCTAAGTCCTTCAATTCATAAGAATGAAGACAAATTACGTAGACCTCGTCAAGCCTGCAACGAGCCGCCGAGACGCTCAGTCGAAACCCTCAGGTCTTAACCTCATACTCACTGACTACTTGAAATATTTAAAAAAACCGGAGCTCTTCTTTGAAATTTCTGATAATTAACAGGGCATCGGCACCCGATACTGAGCTCAGGGGAGTAAACTCGCCTGAAGCAAAATCCTTTGATTTCATGATGCCCCGTGAGGTTACGACCATTACTGCATTAAAATAAGGAAGGTCATTTCTCAGATCCGGAAAAGGAGACGTTGTTCCTATAAATTTCGTCGATAAATCTTGATCACCGGTTACCTTTATCAGTATGTCTTCCAGCATCATGGCATAGGCTGCTCTATTGATGAGATCGTCCGGATGAAAGGCTCCATCAGGATAGACTTCCAGGCCACGGACACCGATTCGCAGAATACCTTCAATATCGCTCCTCAAGACATGATCAGAAATGTCTGCTGCGGTAAGGGGAGGTTTTTCCTTAACGGCTTTGAATTTTTCAGGATCTTTAAAAGAAGTATCATAGGTTTTTACACCACGTTTTTCGTAGAGCACATCGATCCTCAACTCTTCCATGAAGAGCGCGGCAATGTCTGCCCTGGTTATACTCTCGACAAGGGCGATCTTCTTGCCCGTGACGGTCCCCGGCATGGCTCTTTGAATCTTCTGAACTAATTTCCATTCCTTATCAGCAACGCCAACGTATTCATCCTTCAGATCAAGCACCTTGGCAAACATATCAGCCGCTTTGCCGAATTCCAGTCCCACTTTATATGCTACACCCATAAAATAATAGGCTGCCGATGATTTCGGATCGAGCTTAATGGCATCCTCAAATTCATCTTCCCCCTCTTCCAGCCAATCATCATCCGCTTTGCTCATAGTATAAAGTCTTAATTTGCCTACGTGATAAAAAACCTTTTCTTTGTCTGTTTTGGCATAGCTTTTTGCCTTCTTCATCAATTTGAATGCACCTTTGAAATCACCCTGGTAGGCTTTAACCAGACCGCTTCCCGCGTAAGCCCTGGAAAATTTGGGGTCCAGTTGAAGGGCAAGTTGAAATTCTCTTTCCGCATCATCATATTTTCCCTGATCCATCAATTTTATACCGGTGAAGGTATGATGTTCAGGAGTATCCAGACGGCTCAAGGGTTTTCTTTCTTTTGGCGCACAGGAAAAGATAAAAGCACCTATTGTTACCATTATCAACAACACCATAAATTTACGATACTTCATCACATCCTCCTTTTCTTATAAAAACTGCAACGCTTTTTGCAACATATCATGAGACCTTGCATAAGGTCTCACTCTGAGGGGATACCCCTCAGACTCCCCGTGAAATATTTTTAATAATCAAATACTTGTAAAATCCATTAATGATGGATTTTGAAACCTTTGCATATTATGCAAAAATTTTATTATATGTTACTGGTTAAAATAAATATATTTATAAACTGCTGAAGTCAAGCAATTTCACCGACTCTGCAACTCTGAATATGAGGATATCAGACATCCAGGAAATTCTCAATCTCATCTTTTACAGGGTCTATGCTCTTGGGATGATACCACCTGATATCATTTTCTCTATTAAACCATGTCATCTGTCTCTTTGCATAATGCCTCGTGTCACGATCGATCAATCTTACAGCTTCCTTAATATCATGTTTGTCCTTTATATAATCAACGATATGTTTATAGCACATTGACCGCATTGGCTTCAGGAATTCATCAAAACCTCTTCTCAGAAGATCTTCCACTTCTTCGATAAGCCCATCTTTTATCATTTTATCCGTTCTCATGTTAATCTTATCGTAAAGCCGGTCCCTGTCGAGAACAAGACCAATCTTTATGCAGTCATAAAACCTGTGTCCAAATTGATGCTCTTCCTGTTTCTTTACGATTGATTCACCGGTACATTCAATAATTTCGAGAGCTCTTATTATTCTGACGGCATCATTGGGATGAATTTTCCCGGCTGCCGCTTTATCCAGGTTTTTTAATCTTTCAAAGAGATAATTAACACCATACTTTTTCAGATCATCTTTATAGGAATCGCGTAAATCCCTGTCGGCACCGAGTCCATCAAAGAGTCCTCCCAGAAGGGCTTTTATGTAAAGACCTGTACCACCAACAACAAATATATTTTTACCCTCCCTGTTCAGTTTTTCGATTATTTTGCCCGCTTCCTTAATAAATATGGCTGCATTGAATTCATCATCAGGATTAACCAGATCGATGAGATGATGTCTTACAGAAAGCCTCTCTTCAGATGTAGGCTTTGCCGTTCCAATATCCATATATCTGTATACCTGCATTGAATCGGCACTAATAATCTCCCCTCCGTAAACAGCGGCAAGCTTGATCGCCATTTCGGTTTTACCGACACCGGTAGGACCAAGGATAATGATGAGGCGGGGCCTGTTATTTTCAATCACCATATTTAAGTAAAAATTCCGTTAATCGATAGTTCAATTTTTTCAAAAACGATTCGCCATTTCAATGCCAAATGACAAAATCCCAATGTCAAATAACGTCCAAATATCAATTCTTATCAATTGATCATCCAGTATCCAGTATCCAGTATCCAGTAACAAGCTACGAGATCATCTCCGTTTAAACATCTTCTCCATCTCTTGTATGCCTATTTTTACATAAGTAGGCCTGCCATGGGGACATGTTGACGCGAATTTAATTGAATCAAGGTCCTTACACAAACTTTCAACCTCGGGTTCTGTCAGTTTATGATTTGCCTTAACAGCACTTTTGCATGCCAGGAGGGTCAATATTTTATCCTCCACCTCCTGTATACTTGTAGATCCGCCTGTTTTTACTGCTTCTTCAATAATATCGAAGATTATTGTCTTAAGATCAATATTGGATAAGATAGAGGGAACAGACTTTATTGAAACAGAATTTCCACCATAGTCTTCTACCTCAAAACAGATATCATTCAAAAACTCAAAATGATCGCTCAAGAGAGTAAAATCAGACGGGGCAAGATTTATGATCTCTGGGATCAACAACACCTGCTTATCAAATTTCTTTTCATAAGACACATTCTTCAGTTTTTCGAAGAGAACCCGCTCATGAGCAGCGTGCTGATCCACAAGGACTATGCCATCGGGGGCTGAAAAGAGAAGGTACGTACCGGCAATCTGGTATAAATAACGGAGGGATGAGAATATTACCTTATGCTTACTCAAAGTGCTTTCCTCAAAGAGGCTTTGAAAGCGTATCGTATCGTATGTTCTGTCTTTAAAGTGAGACTTTCCTTCACCTGACAAAATTGTATATCTCTTAAGGGACTCTTGTACCCTTTTCCCATAATTTTCGAAGCCTGCTTTTGTATTACCTGACGGGTAGAAAGCAGATACTTCGGATAAATGTGCGACATCAGCCAGCGAAGAAGTAAGGCCGTTTACAATTACCTTATATATGTTCCATGGATTTTTGAAACGTACCTCCATTTTGGCGGGGTGAACATTAACATCTACATCAGACGGCGGCAAATCTATGAAGATTACGGCTGAAGGAAATCTTTTAGCTTCAATAAGCCTTCTGTAAGGTGTCAAAGTGGCATTATTCAAGAAACTGTCTCTTACGAATCTGCCATTTACATAACAAAATATTCCTTTTGTATTTGACCTTGTAAAAGACGGCTTCGAAATAAACCCTGCAAGTCGAACATTTTCATCTGTTGCTTCAACCGGCAGTGTATTTTTTTTGAAATCATCACCAAGAACGAACGAAATGCGCTCATATATATCCGCTGTCTTCGGTAGATTCAAAACCTCTCTTTTATTTGTGAGAACTCTTATCCTGACTTCAGGATGTGCAAGGGCCAGTCTTATGACAGCATCAATACAGTGAGCCTGCTCGGTGGAATCTTTCTTGAGAAACTTGCGTCGAGCCGGTGTCGAGTAAAATATATCATTTACAAACATTGAAGTGCCAACAGGACAGCCTGCGTCAATAATTTCTTTGAATCTGCCACCCTCAAGAGATATCCGTGTTCCTGATATGGACTCCTTTCTTTTTGTCAGCATTTCAAGCTTAGAGATGGAAGCAATACTGGGGAGAGCCTCACCCCTGAAACCAAAAGATCGTATGTCATAAATATCTTCGAATTCGTGTATCTTGCTCGTAGCGTATCTTTCGAAAGCCAGGGCAGCATCATCCCGATCCATACCCTCTCCATTATCAGTTATTCTTATAGATTTTTTCCCCCCATTTTCAAGTTCAACAAGAATGTCCGTTGCCGCTGCATCAAGGGAATTTTCAACGAGTTCTTTGACAATAGAGGCAGGTCTTTCTACTATCTCACCCGCCGCTATTTTGCTGGATAACTCTTCGGCCATAACAATGATTCGTCGCCTCAAAGTAAATCCTCCCTTTGTTGAGACCTTTGACAAATGCAAAATCCGGGTTAAATACGGAAAACCGCAGTCACCTCCGGGCAACTGCGGTCAAAAGGAGAGACCTTTGCATAACGTCCCCTTTTGACCAATTTCTGTGTCAGGCTCAAATTTTAATCCTCGAAATATCCAATATATTCCTGTGGTTAAAAATTTAGCCTTCCTTGAACTTGAACAAAATTGAACATTCTGCAAAGGCCTCAAGGATTCAAGGTATTTTTTGAGTCATTCTCTGCAAATCTTCAAATTCAATCCGTGTAATCCGTGGATAGTTAATCCAGAACAACCATGACACGGCATTTTTTCATAAAGGTCAGGTTTTCAGAGGCGGCCCTTAAATGACCGGCATCGGCATTGCTGATGACAATATTCGATTTACCCGGTCCGTCAGATTTCAGTCCTTTAACGGTAAAGGGATTATTTGTTACCCTGGAATTACTCTGCGCGGCCGTCAGATCCCTGGCATAACCGGTCATACCCTGCTGAACGGCATATTCACGGTCTACATGCATAGAACCGTATACCTCTTCACCGTTTTCATCAATGATCTTGGGAGACATGGCAGGGCGAGCCTGTATGCCTCGAGCATCCACTACCAGTCCGGTATAAACAGCTGATGGTACAATTGCTGCAGGTTCTTGAACTCCTGGTGTAGCAGGAACAGCCGGTGTTTCGGGAACGGCTGGTGTTGTCGGATACCCGGCAGGAGGTGTCGCAGGATACCCGGCAGGAGGTGCTGCAGGATACATGGCAGGAGGTGCTGCAGGAAATCCGCCAAACCCCGACATTCGGGGGTAAATCGCTTGAGCAAGTCCACTGCTGGCACCACTCATGGGCATATTTACGGTAACCTCAACCGTTCCGTCAGAAAGATATTCCGTCTTTACTATGCGAGCCCCCCGTACCAGCCCTTCAACCTGGGTTCTTATAACATCACTTTCTACTGCATAATCTCTCACTGTGGTTGTAGCATCGACCCGAACTCCATTCGCCACTTCTAGCAGTTTTCTATATGCGTCGACTTGTGCCGCTCTCATCGCCATCGGGCGGGCCTGAGGTTTCCCGTAAAATTTCTCCGGGGGAGCCCCGATACCGACAGCTTCAATAATACCTGTAGACCAGTTTATAGCTCCCGAGGAACCTACATTCTCGACAAACTGTCCCTGCCCTGCTGCAGGACCTTGCTGAGCAGAAACGCATGTTACTCCGGCCAGGAAAAATATACTGATGATAATTGTCATCAAAACAAAAAAGCTTCTCTTCATAACATCCTCCTTATTATTCTTTAAATACTATTGCTTACCAACTGGACAGCTTTTTTCCAAATATCTTGACCGCTAGGATAGCAAACTGTAAGCACCGTTGCAAGAATGTATTTAACAGTGATTGTTATTTATCATTTAAGTGCCTTATTTGCCATATTTTTTAAGATAATATATGGCTTCTTTATTCTTCGGCATAACGAATAAAGTTTTCTTCCAGAAAGAGATGGCTTCCCGTCTTTCACCTTTTGAGAAAGCAGTAAATGCCAAATCATTATATGCTTTTGCCAAATTTGAGACAGCATCCCTATCTTTAGGATTAATCTTCAGTATCTTCATCCATTCATGGATGGCCGACTCATAAATTCCCTGATTATAGTAAATCCAGCCAATTTCGTTGATGGCTTTCGTATAGGCCGGCTTCAGTTGCAATGCCCTGTAATATTCCAGGAAGGCATTATTGACCATGCCCACATTATGGAAAGCCCTGCCGAGGCGATAATGCGTATCCGGCTCACCTGAATCGGCATCCCGGGCCTTTTTCAGATATTCTATGGCCTTCAATGGATTATGTCTGAAATTATAAATAGAGCCGATAAAATAATAGGCATCGGCATTGTCCGGATCAATTCTTATAATTTCCTGAAACTTTTTAAAGGCCCTGTCAAGATCATCCTGGCGAAGATAAAGTATACCAAGCCACAAAAGGGCATATGTGTTTTGGCGATCAATTTGAACAACTCTGGAAAATTCCTGAAAGGCTTCATCAAAACGCCCCTTCTTCGCGTAGATTATTCCCAGCTGGTTGTGGGCGTATTCGTTATTGGGATCAAGTTGAACTGCCATCTTAAATTTTGAAACAGCTTCATCCAGCCTGCCCTTATAATGATTATCAGCTCCCTGGAAGATAATATCATTTATATCAGTACAATGGGCAATATCATGTCTAAAAAAGAAAATGGCAAAGAAAGCAATGAGTAAAATGATCCTTACAGTCTTCAGCTGCCTGTTCACAATAACCCCCGGAAAATTGAATCTGCAACCCTTTCACGAAAGGCTGTCTGGTTCAACCTGGCCTCATCTCCCGGGTTGGATATAAATCCCATCTCCAGCAGTATGGATGGCATTTTAGCCCTGCGCAGGACAAAGAAATTAGCAGAATTGACACCGCGGCTCACCAGGGGCAGTTTTTGCTCGAATCGTTTTTGAAATTTTGCCGCGAATTTACCGCTTTCTCTCCAGTTAAGTTTCTGCTCAAATCGAAATAATATTTCCTCAACATCAATATAATCTTTTCGTTTCTTTAAGGGATCATCGTATTTTAAAACAGCGTTTTCGTAGGAAGCCACCCTGGCAGCTTCCTTATTCGATGCAGTTAACGAACAGTAATATGTTTCGGATCCACTTGAACTGCGTTTTTTGCTTGCATTGACATGAATACTGATGAAAAGATCAGCCTGATATTGATTGGCTATGGCAGTTCGGTCACTAAGAGAAATGTAATAGTCGCCTGTTCTGGTCAAAAATGGTTTTATCTTTCCGTGATAAATAAACCTTTGATGAAGCCTTGTTGCCAGATCAAGGGTAACATCTTTTTCCTTTAACCCCGCATAGCCTACGGCCCCGGAATCAAAACCCCCATGACCTGCATCGATGACGACACGGTTTACCTGATATGTTAGCCCATCTTCAAATTGGAGAGATTTCAGCATCTGCGCCTCTTCTTCATGCGCTGCAATTTCAAGAGGAGAAAGAGGCTGTTTTTTCTTCTTAAGCCCGGGTATCGGCTTTTGCGTCATGATCTCTATCATCATGCGGGAATAGACATCTTCAGGATTGAGTCTTACTGCACATCTGAACGCTTCCACGGCCTCTGCTTTCTTGCCAAGGCCCCGGTATGAACGACCCAAAAGACCATACGCCCAATCGCTCGATGGATCTAAAGCGACTGCTTTTTTTAATGATTCTACAGCCTTGTCATGCTCACCCTTCTGGATGAAATTTTGCCCCGCAATTGCATGGTCGAATGCCGTCTCCCCCCACAATACAGCAGGATACATGCCCATGAAAGAAGAAACAAACAATCCTTTACCCAGCAAATGCAGAAACGATCTTCTCTCCATTATCGTTATTCTTTCCGGATAAATGCCTTTTCCTCAGGAGCACTTAACCACGGATCAATATTAATATTATCTCCAAATATGAGATCCTTGTCGGGTGGGTCGGCTCCCCACCAGTTGTGACGCGCGTCAATATGAATAGATGAAAGTGCCTGAACAGCAATAGAATTTTCCATAAAGTTATTGTAATGAATAACAGGTTTTGACATGCCCACACACCGTATAGCGCCCGCGCCTTGATTATCGGCAAAGGTATTGTAAAAAATCTTTGGCGCTGCATCATTACGGCAGTATATGCCACCCTGGGAGTTGCTCGCTATGTAACAGTAGGAAATTTCGGGTGCGCCATATTCAACATCAAAGGCGGTCTTTGCATATTTTACGATACAGTATTCAAAGAAACTGTTTGCTTTGGTTTCTTTTCCTGTAAACCGCACGGTATTTGTGTAAAATCCCGGCGAAGGAGATGATCCTGACGCACCGAACAAAATGGGATTATCTTTTGTTCCCCTGGCAACGACAGCTCCATCTCTGGTTATAATGGAAGTATTCTGATCAAAGGTAATCTTTACCCCAGGCTCAATGTAAAGTATGGAACCATTATCTACAAGAAGATCTTTTATTACCTTGTACGGACTGTTCGACAGGGTAAGATATGAATCTGAGCTTATCATGCCACCTAAACCAGGGTCCAGGATGGGAAGATCAAGTGATTTTCCTTCCGGGTATGCACCATTCAGTACGGAACGAATGTCAATTTTTCCCTTGATTTTGGATAAGATATCAAGACCATTGGTATTGCCCCACCAGTTATCACGCGCCTTTACCGCGTCACCCGTCATGGCTCCCGCCATATCAAAAGGATTATTGTCGTAAATATTGTTTTCCGTAATTGATGCCTGACTGTAATGAACCTTGACTCCTGAACCACTGTTTTGAATGATCGTGTTTTGTTTGATAACCGGTTCAGCGTTGCTTATTTTTATTCCACCCCCGGTATTATTCCTTATCTTATTTTGGATAAGAGTTGGCTGCGATCCGCCATCAATTAATATACCCGTTGAATCATTTTTGTGCACTGCGTTCCTCACGATGTACGGCCTGGAAAATGCCCCTGTGACTTTCATCCCCACTATGTTAGCCGTAAGTTCGCAATCCTCAATTCTGGGAGAAGATGACTGGCAGACAATTCCTGTCTTTGCATCCTTAATTGCGCAAAATCTGATGAGGTTTTCTTTTTCTCTCACGTCGTTAAAGAGAAGACCCTCCCAATTTACCCCGTCTGATCCCTCAAAATGAATAAGATGTTTCTCATCACCCACAGCGTTCAGACGTCCTTCGGTTACCAACGCTGCGCCTTTTGATTTGATTACTGTGCCGGGTTCAATAGTTAACAGCGTTTTATCCTTAATAACAATCGTATCCTCAATAATATAAGGACTTGCACCGGCATACCAGACAGCATCTTCATCGATATTTCCCGATACGGGGGTTGGACCTGGCGCCACCGGCATCCCCGGGAGAGTATCTCTCTTCTCACTTTCGTTGCCGGCCAGATCCATGGCTGACACTTTGTAAAAGTATTTCCGAGAATTTTCAAGACCCTCATCTCTGTATCTATTGAATTCGATCTTCGCAATTTTATTAAATCCACTGAGTGGTGTTAAGCTGCGATAAATTTGATATCCTGCAAGATCAGATTCAGCGTTTTTATCCCAATCGAGGAGAACAAAAGTGTCTCGCCCCACTGTTTCCAAATTCCTCGGCTTTTCAGGGGGTACGGTATCAAGAGATACCGTGCCAACCGCATCAATCCAGAGAGCCGTATTACCTGTATCATCCGTCAGATGACCCGTTATAACGGCCTTCGCAATATTGTCTCCTGGCACAACCCTGTAAATCCCCAGATATCCCCCCGGCTCTACCTCTTTCATGTCTATACCCTTTTTATAATCACCGATATCGAAGTAGGCCTGCACCTTTGGAGTACCTTTCATGACAACTTTAATTTCATCTCCGGCCTTTTTGGGAAGTCCCTGTGTATCCTGTGTAAGAATGGTAATTACAGGTGGGCGGGCAACCTCTGAAATCGACGGCGCAGGAATCGTCTTCACCATGTCACGAAAGAGATCGTCACATGCCCTTAACAGCTGGATGTCTCTCATATTCAAAGAAGTGGCGATAAGAGTAGCAATAATACCTATTGGCGTTGTAGCAATACCCCCTTCCTGTATTCTTGCCACATGTTTACCACTCCAAAGGAAATGACCCGTTTTCGTTTCATACATTTCCATTTCCGCACCAACAGAAACCTGAGAGTAGACAACGGCAAAGATCTTATCAAAATTAGAGATAGATCCGAAAATTACAGCGTCAACATTCAGGATCTTTCCTAGCTCTTCGGGTGGCATATTCTTTATCCCTTCCGGATCATTAAGGCCTGCCTTCCTCAGTAGGTGATCAACACGGTAGAGTTCCATGTCTTTGAAAGGAAGAGAACTGAAGTGATTGTAGAAGTGTTTTCGAACTGTATCCGTACCTTTTTTACTTCTGGATTCATCCACAAAAGGAAGTATTGCCACGGTACGGGGTTTATGCTTTTCCATATAGGGATCTACCTTATATGTTCCCTCAAATAAAGTCTTAATCTGGGGGCTTATTGCAGTCTGCTTTGTGGCAACCACACAACCCTGAACGGAAAAAAACAAAAGGAGCATGACAAGAATGAAGGCAAATTTCATAAAGTTTCTTTTCATAAAAAACCTCCCTAACCCAGATAAACTGAAAATTCGAAATTCGAAGCACTAAATGCGAAACAACCCCGAATTTCTAATATTCAAATGTTCAAAACATCACCGCCACAGAAGTGGCATTAACTCTATTGTCAAAAGTTTAACTCTTTCCCGTTTAGATATTTGTATTTTTGTCATTCGATATTGTTTCGAGTTTCGAAATTCGATATTCGGGGTTAAGTTTTGCAAGGACTTATCAGCCATAAAGAAATTCTTTTGCCATTTTTGCAAGAACTTCACAATTAAGGGACTAAGGCGGCAAAGCCGCAAGATCAAAGGTCAAAGGTGAAAGGGATAAAGGTTCATAGATCAGGGTTGTTTTTTGCTTTCACGTTTCAGCTTTCAGCCTTTAGCCCGTTTTTCTATCAAAACGTATCCACACCCAGAAGGGCATTCCCCCTATCCCTTATAATATCGCCATGACCAGGGTATATAATGACAGGTTTAATGGTATCACACAAATAATTGAATGAGTCTTGTATAATATCCTTTCTCCAGTAAAAACGGTTTAATCTCCCAGGTCCACCTTTTGATATATTGATAATCAGATCACCACATATTAACTCTCCCGTTTTTTCACTAAAAAAAGAAACAGAATCCTCCGTATGTCCCGGTGTCTCTAAAACCTCCCATTTCTCGAAACCAAGCATATATCTCCTTTTGCCATTACCTTCAATATAACAGATTCTTTCCTTTCCGAATGGGAGTTTGACGAAGTTTCTGAATCCCGGAAGTGGAATTCCGGCAAGGTTCATAAACCCGAGATGCGACAACCTTCTTACATAGCGGGCACTGGCAACAGATGCAGGCATGAGCCCTGAAAACCAGTTCCTTATAAGAGATATCTTTTTCTTACCGCTCAGGTAATCTGCAACCCTGTAATTAAAAAGAACCTTCGTCGTAGATTCACATTTGTCAATGAGATGACCAATTCCTCCAATATGATCGATATGGAAATGAGTTGCTGTAATATACTGTAAATCTTTCAGGCTTCTTCCAAGTTTACCGGTTATGTATTCTTCAATATCCCTTGCAGCTCCAACACTTCCCACGTCTACGACCATCAGTGAACTGCGACCCTCAATAATATAGGTCCTGGAAAACCCTGTATTTGCGATAGGATGAACCATAAATATTTCTTCCGGTTTCATCATAATTCATTTTACGACCACTTGAATTTCCCGGCTCGGCTCACTTTCAAGTCCATCTTTATCTACTGCCGTGACAACATAGGTTTTTTTCTTTCCGGGAGATAAACCGGATATGGTAAAGCTGTTTGACGTGACGGTTTTGACTTTTTTCGGAAAAAATAAAACCTTTTCATAAATAATATAATGAGATATATCTGCGTCTGTATTTTTTATCCATATGAGTTCTATTCGCCCCCCTTCAGATTTTATTTCTAATCCTCCAGGGGCTTTCGGCTTCGGCTTGGTCCTGATAGTTATAATATTAGAGAAATCACTTGTCAGTTTATCTTTGTCCTCTGCTTGAATCTTGTATTGATATTCATGTCCGTTTTCGAGACCTTCATCAATATAATTTGTTTTTCCGCTTATTTTAGCTATCCGGGGAAATTTTTGACCTTTGTCAGAACTACGATAGATATAATAAAGAACTATATCTTTCTCAGGGTTTGACGTCCATTTAAGCGGCGTCTTCCTGACTTGTAACTTGACACCTTTAAGTCCCTCTGGTTTTTTAGGCCTTGGCTTGGTCGTGGCACAGGCGGTATTAGACATGATACTTTCAACGTTGACCTTATTGTATGAAGTAACCCTGTAACAGTACGCGGTATTGTCTTCGAGTTTCGTATCGACAAATCGATTTTTCCCCCGTCCCGCCAGGTCCTTAATAATTGACAAAGGTCCTTTGACATCATGACTGCGGTGCAGTCTGTAACCTTTGACTTCCTCCTCGTCATTTGCCTTCCAGGTAAGCGCCACCTCTCTTGCCATACCGCTTTTTGCCTGCAGGCCTTCAGGAACAGGGGGTTTTCCCCTGGTTACACCTGAAACCGTTACGGAGGGAGAAGTCTCTACAGCTTTCTCTTCAAACGCTGTCACATGATAATAATAAGTAATTTTATCACCAAGCCCTTGATCGTCTATAAAATGAATCTGTTTTTTCTCGCCGGCAAGTGGTTTATCGATCTTTTTTATTTTATTAAACCCCTTATTTTCATTAGTACTTCGATAAACATAATAACCTTTTATATGAGACGAACTTGACTGATCCCAGACAAGTTCTATTTCCCTGATCATCCCTCCCCTGGCTGAAAGATTATGAATAATGGGAATGCTTGTTCCTTTAACGGGAGTCGAAAAATCGCTTTCCAGGTCTTTAACATTATAAGCCGTAACCTTGTAATAGTAGTCTTCTCCATCAGCAAGACCCTTGTCGACATAACTGACTTTTAACAACTCATAAAATGGCTTCCCCTGTTTTCCTGGCCCGACACCCCTGCCCAGGATATTGGCAACTTGATGATACGGTCCTCCTTCCACCTTCGCTCGATAAAGTTTGTATCCCTTCAACTTAAATGGGTCTTCACTTTTTGCAGGAGAGGGTGCCCAGGTAATTTCTATACTCTTTATATGAGGATCGGTACTTAAAATAATGGGCGGATTCGGGGTTGGTGAGGTTTCAACAGATATAATATCTGAAAAACTGCTCTGACGTCCCTTAGCGTCATATGATATCATCTTATAATAGTAGGTTGTTCTGGTTTCCAGATACTGATCAAGATATTCCGGTTCTTTCACCTGGGCAATCCTGGCAAATGGCCCTTTTTCCGATAGACTTCTGAAAATTTTGTATCCTGCAGCTTTACGACCTGGAGGGTTCTTCCACGAAAGATATATTCTACTGCTTCCACTGGATCTTCCTTCTATATTTACCGGCTTTTGCAGACCACGTTTTTTTATCTTTACCTGCTGGTTGAGACTGCTTGTAATAGCTTGAGTAATGAGCTCGCTCAGCTTGCCGGTTTCAGATATCAATCCAGCATCGCCGATGGACTTCGATCGGGTATTAAGGATCACCTTCTTCTGGTCAATCCGGATGACTTTGCATTTTATGGTAATAATAGATCCTTTTTTTGCAACAGTACCAACTACGATTGCATAAAGCCCCAATCGGTTCCCAATGCAGACGACATTTTTAAGATTATCATTTTGCTGAAGATCATTTAATCTAAGGAAGGCTTCCAGTTTTTTGCGACCCATCACATCAAAATGTGCCGATGATTCAAGCGAAGTCAAGAGCATGTTAGTAACAGTCGTACCATAACCGGCGGCTTCCATATTAAAGGTACTAAAATTAAAGACAGAAATCTTAACCGCAGGATTGGCATCGGCTATTACTGGAAAGAAAAAAAGGAGTGAAAGAAATGCTAACAGAATAAAATATTTTTTCTTTAACATGCGCAATACTCCATAAAGAAAGCCCGCGGTAAAACCAGCGGGCTTTTGAGCAATTTACCTGTTCTGAATCAGCTTATCAATCATATCAAGGGATTGTTGCGAAACAGGAGTTGAAATACTCTTTAAGTTTTCATCAAAAAGGGCATCCATATATCTCTCAATCGCATCCTCATACCGCCGGCGTTTAAGCTGTACATGGGCTTCATTGAAATATTCAACTTCGAGGCTTTGGAAATGTTTGAGTACTCTCTGACCAACTTCAGACACCTTGGCATTGGATAATTCGTCTAAAACCTCCAATTCCGAAGGAAGATCCAGGGGATCATAGGAAATATTGGCCATGGGGACCTCATCTCGATATTTATCCTCTTTGACCAGTTTCCCGGACACAGTGTCGGTTGAAAGATTTTCACCTGTTTTGGTATCCACCAGCTTATAGGAGATCTCTATCAGGGAACTGATTTTGTTTACACCTGTTTTATAGGAAACCAACTGGTAATTTTTCTTTTCTCTTTCCTTCGGGGGCGCATGTTTCCAGTCTTCCTGGGTTGGTGTACGATGTTGCATCAGCCATAACATGAAATCAGGGTTGGGAACCATTTCGGTATCTATCAGGACCTTAACCTGATTTGAACTCATATGAGTGTCAGTTTTGACGGAATACTGAAGGACGTCACCTAAAATAAAAGTGTCAATTCCCTTCATCTTTGCCGTCCGGACAGTTTCGGGGTCAACCAACCCCGTTTGTCCCAACTGCACCTCTTTTAAGAGAGATTTCAAGTTCTCTCGTTCGATGATCTTTACATCTCCACTGGCATTTGTGTGAAGAAATGCTATGAGTTTGTTAGACACTATTTTGCCTGCATCTTTATAATTACTGGGACTGCCGAAATCAAAAACAGCAATCGATTTCTTAATCCTTTTTGTTATGGCATCCCTGACTTCCAGAGTTTTGTAAAAGAGATCTTGATAATTTGGATTCAGCACTTCCACTTTTTGAAGCCATACCAGAGCATTGCCCCATTTCTTTTGTTTCGAGTACTCTTCGGCCCTTAGTACCAGTTTTTGGGAAAGGTTATTGATCAGCTTGTTGAACAGGAGATGATCCTGAATAGATGGATAACACATTCTGGTCAATTCTATCTTTTTGCAGGCTTGATAAAGTTCCCCCTGTTGGGTTAATTTTACGGCTTGATCAAAGTAAATTTTACCCACTTTTGTTTTCAGAGATTCAACTTTTTTCAAGAGAGTCTGGTCGTCTGGTTTGTATTCCAGGGCTTTTTCGTAAAATATGAGAGCCTGTTCCCAATTGTTTTCACGTAAAGCTCCGTTACCTCCCTTGATGTAATAATTGATGTTATCTTTAGATCTGGCATCTTCATATAATTTTTCAACATCAAGAAAATCGGGGTTGATATCCATTGTTGCTTTAAGGGACCGGGATGCCATTTTCCAATCCTCCTGTTTTCCGAAGACAATGCCCTGCTTGTAATAAAACTTGGCACCCTGCTCTTCAGCCCTGGCGAGTTTATCACCCGTATCCTCATATCCGGGAAAGATCTCGTTAATTCGCCTTAATTTTGTAATGGCATCCATCCAATTTCCCTCAACCAGATCCGACTCGGCATCATGATATAGTGCCTTTATTTCAAAGACAAGCTTCCTTCTTTTTTCATTTAATTCATTATGAAAGGCTGATATGGTTTTATTCTGGGAATCCAGATCGTAAGCACGCCCGGCTTCCTTCAAAACCTGCTCCAGGGAAAGCAGGTTTAACTCCGGGGTTGAAGATAATATCTGCTTTGCCCTTGCATAATGTACCTTGGCGGCTTCTTGTTTAGCCAGTGTCAACTTCTGCCGGTATTGTTTACTTTCGGGATTTTCCTTTACAGCTTTTTCATAATAAACGATAGCTTCATCCCATCGATTACTTTTACTTAGTTGTTCACCCACTTTGTAACTTTCCATACCGGCACATCCGAAAACAACAATCAGCGCAAGCAAGCCTATCAATGCCATCCAGTTTCTTTTCATGAACTTCATTTTATTCACTCCCAAGATATTTATTACGGTAATATTTTAATTTCCAGTTTGTTTTGGGTCATCTCTACTATTTTAATCTTCCGGTTACCCATTTTCATCGCAGCAATATCATCAGCCAGGCTCTGCGTGTTTCCCCTGATCTCTACATCCAGTTCAACACGTCCACCTGCATAAGAACGCTGGAACAATTGTTTAACGCCCCTTACTCTGTTTGCGACGATTTCCTTAAATTTTGTAAGATCTTCATACGATTTAAGGCCCGAGGCAAGCAATTTGACCGTAACTATGTTTGTCAATTCTGAGGACCATCGATCTACTATCTGATCCATCATGTTTTCTGCCAGGTTATTTCCTATTTCTTCAATAATCGATTTTTCCGCATCCCCCATTCCAGGCGCTGACCGGGTATCACTATCGGTAGCGATGACTTCACCTGTGTCAACCTTTACGGCTTTAACAGATGCAATGGCTTTATTAAACTGCATTTCGACATCATCCACCTTGACGGATCTGCTGGAAGATTCCACACCACCAATAATCATAACTTCCGCACCGTAACGGTGGCCAACCCTCCTTATAGCCTTCTTATCAAAAGCTAACCCCTGAAGGCGTTCGTGTCTCATATTGTTTTTAGCAGTTTCCGCATCAATTACCTTAAAACCTTTCGATATAAAATATTTTGCCATAGCAGATTCGGCAATCAGGTTCGCCTGGTCCTTCTTGTTAAATATGATCATCAAACGAGGCTTTGATTTTCGCGTCATAATGAGATTAACAGCTTCCATTCTACTGTTTAGTTTTCCAATACCAACGTCGGCTTCGATTGTTATCCTGAAAAGATTGCCTTCTCTCACTTCGGAGAGCACCTCATAAGAATTTATGAAGCCCCTGGATTCTGACAGAATTTGATCTAATTTAACCTCGTAATTTTCAACCTCTGTTGTACTGGAAATCATTACCCCAACCGATTTTTCAATTACATTTCGCAAGGCATGGTCCAATGCCTTATCCCTTGCAATATCAATTCGATTGTCATGAATGGATGATGTTCCCTGTGATATAATTAAATTTTTTGCGGGAGATGATACCACTGCAACAAGTGAAAAAAACAAAATGGGAATAAGTATTGTGATCTTTTTCACTATATATCCCTTTCACTTTAAAGATGCATTATTTAAAAATACGACGGGGATTTTTATTAGAATGAATAACAATTTAAACATTATTCAAAAAAAAGAAGAGGGTGTCAAGGTTAAATAAAGTAATTCCTTGAAAAAAATGACTATCTCAATTGATCCTGTTGATATAATCTTTCAATGCTATCTGCCAGTACCTCATTGTTCTTTGTGTGGCGTGAGAAAACTTCTTGCAGCTCAAAACCGAATAATGTGGTCGAAGTGCCTTGCGTGGAAATGTATCGGATGTGACAGGTTTTACCTCTACATTTTTCACGTCCGCATATTCCAATATTTTCAAGGCAAATTCATACCAGCTGCAGGTCCCCCTGTTCGTAACATGAAATATGCCTGTGTGGTTACCCTCTATAAGTACCTTAACGGCAGATGCTAAATCGACAGTGTACGTGGGCGAACCGATCTGATCGTCTACCACCTGGAGAGACCGTTCAATGTGTGCCTTGTCAATAATTGTATCGACAAAATTCTTTCCGTTCTTACCATACAGCCAGGCAGTCCGTATTAATATGTAATTATTCGAATATTCTCTCAGGTACAATTCACCCTGGAGTTTAGACTGACCATAAACGTTTATTGGATTATAGGGGAAGTCTTCCGTATAAGGAGTATTCTGCGTACCGTCAAAAACATAATCGGTGCTGAAATGGACAATTTTAATTCCCTGTTCCGTGCATGACCGAACCACATTTTTCACACCTTCTGCATTAACAGCAAAGCATGTCTCTTGATTGTCTTCACAGTCGTCGACATTCGTGTATGCTGCTGCATTTATGACAATCTCGGCGTCGGACTCAACGATCACACGGCGACAATCCTGTTTATCCGTAATGTCGAAATCGTCAATATCTTTTCCGATAACATCATACGATGCGCTCAGTTTACCGACAATATCAGTACCAAGCATTCCCATATTTCCCAAAACCAGAATCTTCATCAGTACCTCACTTCCTTTAAAAAAAGGCCCTGGGGCGGCGCCGTAATACCGGCCTTCGTTCTATCTTTACGTTTCATGATTTCGAAAAACTCCGCTGATGTGAGCTTCCCTTTACCTGCATCAACGAGAGTGCCTACAATGTTCCTGACCATATGGCGCAAGAAACCATTCGCTTCTATAGTAATGCTTATCATATGATCTCCTTTTGTTTCAATGCTGACATCAATAACAGTTCTGATATGATTTGAAGCATCATCATTAGCCCCGCAAAAGGAGGAGAAGTCATGGGTTCCCTTGAGCAGAATGATCGCCTCTCTCATAGCATTTATGTTAAGGGGATCATAAATATTCCACGAGTAATTTCTGTAAAGTGCAGATCTGATACAGCTGTTATATATATTGAAGGAATATACCTTGCTTCTGGCATCATACCTTGCGTGAAATCCATCGTCTACCTCTGATAACTCTTTAACAACGATATCCTTTGGAAGAAGGCTGTTTATTCCTCTTAAGAGATTTGAAACCCCAATCAGGGATTTTGTTTTGAAGTTTGCGACCTGATTTATTGCGTGAACACCTGCATCTGTCCTTCCGGAGCCGATGACTTTTATTTTTTCCTGAGTAATCGTACTGATCTTTTCTTCTAAAACCTGCTGAATCGTAATGCCATTTGGTTGCCATTGCCATCCATGATAACAGGTACCGTCATATTCGACAATGATCTTGATATTTCTCATGATGCCGGATGCTGGTTACTGGATGCTGGATGCTGATTTCTCATCGCTCATCACTCACCGTCCGTCTTATTCAAGGCTTCAATGGCAGGAAGTTTTTTTCCTTCCAGAAGATTGAGAGATGCACCGCCGCCAGTTGATATATAAGTAATGTAATCACTCTCACCAGCTTGGTGAATGGCAACATCCGTATCACCTCCCCCTACAATTGTGAGAGCGTGCGAACTTGCGACGGCATGTGCCATGGCGAGCGTTCCCCTGCTGAATGCGTCAATCTCAAAAACACCCATGGGACCGTTCCATATGACTGTTTTCGCATCATGCAGAACCTCGGTAAAAAGAGCGATCGTGGCAGGACCAATATCCAGACCCATCCAGTTTGGGTCTATTTCCTGTACCGGAACGATTTTCGTCACCGCTTTTGGATCAGCTTTCTCCGCTATAACGCAATCAACGGGAAGATACAATTTTACCCCTAAATTCCTCGCTATTTCAATACCCCTGCGAGCCGTATTTATAAGATCTTCTTCGACAATGGAAGTTCCTACTTCATGTCCCATTGCCTTGAGAAAGGTGAATGCCATCCCTCCACCAATTATCATTTTATCAACTTTCTCAATAAGGTTGATCAGGACCTGCAACTTGTCGGACACCTTTGCGCCACCAACAATAGCCACATATGGTCTGAAGGGGTTTTCGAGAGCTTTTTTGAAATAATTCAACTCTTTTTTCATAAGAAAACCGATACCACACTCTTTTGCATACTTGGTAATGCCTACATTAGATGCATGAACTCTGTGTGCATTACCAAAGGCATCATCTATATACACATCCGCAAAGCTTGCCAATTCCCTTGCAAATCCGTCAGAGTTCTCTGTTTCCTCCTTGTGAAATCGCAGGTTCTCCAGCATGATAACACATCCCGGCTTCAAATTATCAATAAGATTTTTTACCTCACTACCGATACAGTCTTTAGCCAGAATGACTTCCTTGTTGAGAAGGCGTGACAGCCTTCTCGCTACGGGATTGAGGCTAAGCCTGTCAACGAATTTTCCCTGGGGTCTTCCCAGATGAGAAATAATAATAATCTTTCCCTTTTCATCCAGGGCATGGTTAATGGTCGGGAGTGCGGCCCGAATTCTCCTGTCATCAATAACATTAGAATTTTCATCCATAGGAACATTAAAATCAAACCTGCAGAGAACCTTTTTTCCTTTAAGATTGATTTGATCAATATATTTCATGCGTCCTCCCATATTTCACTTTTAATTGATTTTCTTAAAGATATTGCAAAAATAGTGCCTCGCTTATATATATTACCATCATATTCAGGTCAAGGGGGAAATCGGGAGCAAATTGTATTGCATTTAAGGGACAGACATGTTATTAAGCGCCGATTTATGAACAGTTAAGTTAATCTACATAAGAGGGAGTAAAAACATGGGAGCTACAGCAGACAAACTAAAGGCCTTCGAAGAAAAAAGAGACAGTTTATTGACGATGGGCGGAGAAAAGATGATCGAGAAACAGCATAGTCTGGGAAAACTCACCGCCCGTAAAAGAATCAAGATCTTCTTCGATGATGGAACATTTCAGGAAACCCAGTTATTTGTAAAAACTCGTTCAACCCTTTTCGGATTGGGAGAGAAGGACATCAAGGCAGATGGCGTTATTACCGGTTTTGGGAAGGTAAACGGCCGCACGGTTTTTGCGTCATTCCAGGATTTCACAAGTGCCGGCGGGAGTCTTGGAGAAATGCACGCAAAAAAGATATGGAAAGTTATGGATATGGCAATGGATGCCAGGAAACCATTTGTCTCCTTTAATGATTCAGGCGGTGCGCGTATTCAGGAAGGGGTTCCGTCTCTTGACGGGTACGGTGGGATCTTCTATCGCAACACCATCGGATCGGGATACATCCCTCAGATTACGGCAATCATGGGACCTACGGCCGGAGGAGCGGTGTATTCACCGGCACTTACGGACTGGGTATTTATGGTTAAAGAAAGCAGTTACATGTATATAACGGGACCAGATGTTATCAAGGCCGTCATCGGAGAGGAAGTTACCCATGATGATCTCGGTGGAGCCATTGCACACGCAACGAAAAGCGGGGTCTGCCATTTCGCCACAGAGAGTGACGAAGACTGCATCAACGGGATCAAGACGCTGTTATCCTATCTGCCGGACAGCTGTCACAGTCCCCTTCCCATTGTGGAATGTACCGACAGCCCGGACAGGGAATGTCCAGAACTTGACACTATTGTTCCTGACAGGACGACCCGTGCTTATGATATGAGGAAGGTGATAGAGGCCATTGCAGATAACAACGAGATATTCGAACCCCATGCACTTTGGGCAATAAGTATTATCGTAGCCTTTATCAGGATCAATGGACAAACCGTTGGTGTCATTGCAAATAACCCGAAGGGCAATGCAGGTGTCCTGGATTACAAGGCATCCGACAAAGCATCACGCTTTATCCGGTTCTGCGACGCATTTAATATTCCCCTTTTAACCTTTGCCGATGTTCCTGGATACATGCCGGGGACTACCCAGGAGTGGGCCGGGATTATCAGCCACGGAGCCAAGCTTCTTCATGTATATGCCGAAGCTACTGTGCCAAAGATTACAGTTGTAACCCGTAAAGATTATGGTGGAGCTTATATTGGCATGTGCAGTAAGCAGCTGGGTGCTGACTATGTGATGGCGTGGCCGACAGCCGAAATCGCAGTTATGGGCGCAGAAGGGGCCTGCAACATCATCTACCGTCGTGAAATCGCAGCCGCTGAAGATCCCGCAGCCAAAAGGAAAGAATTAGTTGCTGCCTATGAAGAGCAGTTCAATAATCCCTATTTCGCAGCACGCATGGGAATAATTGAAGAGGTCATCGCACCGAGAGAGACAAGAAAACGGGTAGCCACTCTTCTGGATGCCCTCAAGGATAAATCGGAGGTAAGGCCTCCCAAAAAACACAACAACATTCCGCTGTAAATTAAGTTTCGAGTTTCAGGTTTCAAGTTTCAAGTTCAAAAATGAAGGGCCAGTATTCGACATGATCGAAAACTGGCCCTATTATTGCCAAAGAGGATTAATCCTTAATCCCTACAATTTCCATAGCCCTTTCCACTCGCTTGAGAATTGAATCTCTCCCCAGAATAGCAAATATTTTTTCAAGCTCCGGGCCAGCAAGTTTCCCTGTTACAGCAGCTCTTATGGGCATAAATAATTTCCGCCCTTTCAGGTCTGTATTCTCGCGTACGGTATTGATAACTAAACTATATACATCATTGCTGTGGCTGTTTATATGGGCCAGTGAATCACGAACCAGCCTGACAACCCCAAGAGCTTCCTTTTCTTTCAAAAGAGACTGGGCATCAGGAGACAGTTCATACTTTGCATCAAAAAACATATCAATACATTCCCCAATGTCGGAGAGAGCGGTCAGGTTATCCCTGATAGCCTCTACGACTGAAAAAAGCCACATCTCATCGAGAGAAGAACAATTATATCCGGCATTATTAATAAAAGGAATCAGTTGTCTTGTTAGTTTTTCCAGGTTGTAATTTCTAATATAAATACCATTTAACCACTTCAATTTACTTTCATCAAAAATTGCACCGCTTTTACCCGCTCTTTGCAAGGAAAATACTTCGATTATTTCTTTAATCGAACAGACTTCTTTTCCCCCGCCAAAAGAGCTTCCAAGAAGGGAAAGATAATTCAGGAATACCTCCGGCAGAATTCCCTTTTCCCTGAATTCCCTCACAGAAACAGAGCCGTGTCTTTTGCTCAATTTTGTCCGATCCTTTCCCAGAATCAGAGAATGGTGCGCAAAGAACGGGGGTTCAAATCCCAATGCCCTATAGAGAAGCATTTGCAATGCCGTATTGGAGAGATGATCTTCTCCTCTTATGACATGGCTTATTTCCATGTAATGATCATCGATAACAACTGCAAAATTGTATGCGGGAATCCCGTTGGAACGCATAATAATAAAATCTCCAATGGAATCACAATCAAATCTCATGGCCCCGCGGATCTGGTCTTTGAACTCTACGATTCCTTTTTCGACCTTAAAGCGGAAGGCAGGATTTCTCCCTTTATTTTCAAATTCTGCCCTTTGGTCGGCGGTAAGATTTCTGCATTTTCCCATATATCTGGGCCTCTGCCTCATTGAAATGAGCCTTGCCCTCTCTTCCTTCAGCTCTTCTTCAGTGCAATAGCACGGATATACTTTATCCTCTTTAATCAGTTTATCGAGATATTTTTTATAGATATCAAGCCGCTCGAACTGATGATACGGACCGAAGGCCCCATCTTTTCCAGGTCCTTCGTCCCAATCAATATGAAGCCACTGAAGTTCTTTCAGAATTCCGTCTTCAAAATCCTTTGAAGTCCTCTCCCTGTCAGTATCTTCAATCCGAAGGATAAATTCCCCACCATAATGTCGAGAAAACAGCCAGTTAAAAAGAGCAGTCCTGGCATTTCCCACATGGAGTTCACCCGTGGGAGAAGGAGCGAATCTTACTCTTGGTTTTTTTGACATCTGTTACATGGCCTCTTTTTTTATCGATACGACGGCAAAGGCGGCGATGCCCTCACCACGACCTGTAAAGCCCATCCCCTCATTAGTCGTTGCTTTAATGTTCACCTTATCCGCGTTTATATCTAAAACTTCTGAGATATTTTGTACCATTTCATATATGTGCTCTTTTAACCTGGGATTTTCCAGAATTATTGTAGAATCTATGTTGTTTATTTTATAATCCTCCCGGATCGCCAAATCCTTAACCTTAAAGAGAAGATTAAGACTTGACATGTCTTTATAGGAAGGATCGGTGTCTGGAAAATGTTTCCCTATATCACCCATCCCCAAGGCACCGAGAATGGCATCGCATATGGCATGTAAAAGAACATCCGCATCGGAATGCCCAAGAAGTCCTTTTTCATGGGGTATTTCCACACCTCCCAGGATGAGACTTCTTCCTTTGACCAGCCTGTGGCTGTCATATCCGACACCAATTTTCATCTTTTTTCCTCTTTGAGTCGGCCATTAAAACATTATGGCACAAAGCTTTTGAAATATTAATCTGTTTCTTCTTTGTGTCCTGGCGTCCCGGCACTTTTTCTCAATAAATACTCGCCCAATTCAAGGTCTTCGGGAGTTGTAATCTTGATGTTATCATAAGAACCGTTAATCATCCTTACCTTTATATTAATCCGTTCAACAAGCGAAGCATCATCGGTGCAGTAAATATTATCTTCATGAGCTCTCTGATACGCTCTTTTGATAATTTCTCTCCTAAAGGCCTGAGGTGTTTGAGTAAGCCACAGAATATCTCTCTTAAGGGTTTCTTTGATCAATCCATCCCTGTCAACAGATTTCACCGTGTCTTTTACTGCCACACCAACCGTTACCGCACCTTCTTCGAATGCCTTCTGAACAGAAACATTTATGAGTTCCTCTGGAATAAAGGGCCGTACTCCGTCATGAATAACTATTATTTCGTTTTCATCACTTACAATATCAAGGCCGTTTCTGACAGAATCCTGTCTTTTACTGCCACCGGCAACTACATATTTTACTTTTGAAATCTGGTATTGTTCAACGATTGAATGCCTCGTGTAATCAATATCATTTTCCGGAACAACGAGCACGATATGATCAATAACCGAGGCCCTTTCAAAAGTTCGTAATGTGTGGACAAGAATGGGCACACCACCCAGTAAGAGATACTGCTTGGAACGACTGTTCCCCATCCTCTTTCCCGAACCTCCAGCTACAATAATTGCAACAACCTTCACATTCACTCCACTTCAAACATAAAAGGCCCGGAATACTTTCCGGGCCTTCAGCTTAAACTGACCTACGAGTTCTGACCTGCACGCCTCTGCTCAACCACAACTTCTTTCATATTAGAAAATATCATTCTCCCCGCTGTCGTCTGAAGTACGCTGGTTACAACCACCTGAACTGTCTGGCCTAAAGATTTATCAGCATGATCAATAACCACCATCGTTCCATCTTCAAGATATGCCACGCCTTGACCCGGTTCCTTGCCCTCTTTAATGACCTTAACCGTTATAGCCTCACCCGGCAACACCACAGGTTTTAATGCATTTGCGAGTTCATTTACATTTAAAATTTTTACACCCTGCAGCTCGGCAACCTTGTTCAGATTAAAATCATTCGTAACAAGTTTACAATTTCTCTTCTTTGCCAAGGCAACAAGTTTGGCATCAACACCCTTTAGCTTTGGAAAATCCTGATCTACGATATTGATTTGTACGCTACCACTTTTTTGCATCTTGTTAAGAATATCCAATCCTCTTCGACCACGGGAACGTTTCATTGAGTCTGATGAATCCGCAATAAGTTGTAACTCATCCAGTACAAATCGAGGAACGACCAAACTACCTTCCACAAAACCGGTATCGCAAACATCCATTATTCTTCCGTCAATAATAACGCTTGTATCCAGAATTTTATGATCTGAAACTCCCCTTAAGGAACCTTTTGATTGGGAAGACCCAGGAAGTTGAAATTCTTCACTTTTTTTCGATCCGAGAACGAGGCCCAGATATCCAAGGCTTATGGTAAGCACAAAGTATACTATTTCCAATGGAACAATGTCCTGTTTCTCCATGGCCGGAATAAACCTGAGACCATAGGCAAAGAGGATGGCAATCAAGAGGCCGACGATGGTACCGATCACACCGCCAAAGATAACCCGTAGAGACAGCTTCCTTATGGCTTGTTCGATTTGAATGACTAATAATGCTATTATTAATCCTGATATTAAACCGATTATTGATAAAGATGGATAATTATATTGTATAATAAAATAACCACTTATCGAACAAGCAACAATCAGAAAGAGCCTCATAATTACTTGAAACATTTTTTCTCCTTTCCTGTAATAATACTCTCTAATTCTGTTACTTATTAATTTTTCAAAGAGCTTTTTTATAAATTAAAAAATACTATATGAGTAAAAAATAAGAAATTAACTAAAAAATTTAACTCTCTTATACGGAAAATATAGCATTAAGATCTTTTTCTATTTTTGTTTCTTCAAGATCACTGGCTATGGATATTTCTTTTATCAAAAGATTCTTCGCAGTATCCATCATTTTTCTTTCGCCGAAAGATAAATCCTTGTCAACTTTTAACCTCAGGAGATCCCGTAAAACCTTGGCTATTTCATAAGCTGATCCAGTTTTAATTTTTTCCCAGTATTCCTTGTACCTTTTATTCCATGTTTGCCGGTCAAGTATAACATCCCGCTCTTTCAGTATATCATAAACCCGGGGAATTTCTTCCTTTGAAATTAAGCCTCTCAAACCAACAGATTTAGCGCCATTCTGTGGAATCATGATTGTCATGTTATTACCCAAAATCTTGATTACGTAAAATGGCTGCTTACATCCCATAATTTCCTTACTTTCTATGGCTTCAATGATCCCAACACCATGTGCCGGATAGACAGCCAAGTCACCAATTTTAAACATGGTACTACCCTCACCTCGCATACTAATTATAATTACTTGAATCACTTTACATACCACGTTTAGCATTAAACGTCAATTAAATACCTGAGATCATAATTTGTCTTGACTTGGGAAGTTGGAATAGGCTAGACAAATTAAATTCTGCGTATTTTCTTTGTCTTTAAGAAAGGAGTTCAAATGGCAAAGTATGAATCTACTTCTTTGAGAAACGTTGCAATCATAGGTCATGGAGGAACGGGAAAAACTTCCCTCGGCGAATCCTTCCTTTTTGTCAGTGGCAAGTCGGACAGATTTGGAAGAGTTGATGATGGAACATCCAATCTGGATTTCGAACCGGAAGAGCAGAAAAGGCACATATCAATCAGCGCTGCGACAGGCTTTTTTGACTGGGATAAACATAAAGTTAATATTCTCGATACACCCGGCGATGCAAACTTTTTTATGGACACCAGAAATTGCCTGCGTGTTGCTGACGGTGCCGTCGTTGTAATTGATGCCGTAGGGGGTGTGGAATTCCAGACAGAAAAGGTATGGGAATTTTCTGACGAGCTGTCCCTTCCCCGGATAGTTTACATCAATAAGATGGACAGAGAACGTGCCGATTTCTTTAAAGTTTTAAATAACATAAAGGAACGTTTGGGAAGAAAGGTCACACCATGTTATCTGCCCATAGGCGCAGAAGAGGAATTTAAAGGATTGGTCGATCTCATCAATATGAAGGCCTTTATCTTTGATGATCCAAAAGGCAAATTTAAAAGAGAAGATATTCCATCCGACATGCTGGATGAAGCAGAGACATACAGAGAAACACTGGTTGAAGATATTGCTGAATGTGATGAAGAATTGATGAATAAATACCTGGAAGAAGGTGAACTGAGTGTCGATGATCTGAAAAATGGATTGAGAAAAGGGGTAGTCTCGGGTGAACTGATCCCGTTGACATGTGGTTCAGCTATTAAGAATATAGGAATCATCCCACTCATGGACATGATTGTCGGTTACCTTCCCTCACCCGTGGATACAGGATCCGTCAAAGGTAAGAAACCGGATTCTGATGAAGTTGAAGAGAGAACCCCTGACACAACTTCTCCATTTTCAGCTATGGTTTTTAAAACGATAGCAGATCCCTATGCCGGCAAACTCACTTTATTCAGAGTGTTTTCAGGAACTGCAAACTCGGATTCCAGTTTTTATAACACATCAAGAAAAGTCAGTGAGAAATTTGGGAATATTTTTTATCTTGAAGGTAAAAGCCAAAAACCGGCAGAATCACTTGTTCCCGGTGATATAGCGGCTGTAGCGAAATTAAAAGAGACGGCTACCGGCAACACAATCTGCGATGAGAAATCGCAGATTATATTTGAAGAGGTTTCCCTTGTTCCCGGTCTCATGTCTTTTGCAATAAATCCAAAGTCAAAAGGTGACGAAGAAAAAATTGTCACTTCCCTTAACAGGCTTGTTGAAGAAGATCCAACACTTTCTGTTCGCAGAGATGAGCAGACAAAAGAAATGATACTCTCCGGTATGGGACAGGTCCACATAGAAGTGACGATTGAAAAGATGAAGCGGAAGTTTGGTGTAGAGGTCGAGTTGCGTACGCCCAAAGTTCCCTATAAAGAAACGATTAAGGGGAAAACACAGGTTCAGGGAAAATACAAAAAGCAGTCCGGTGGAAGAGGTCAGTTTGGGGACACGTGGATTGAGATAGAGCCTCTTCCCAAGGGAGAAGGTTTCGAATTCGCGAACAAGATTGTAGGCGGCGTTATCCCTAAACAGTATATACCTGCAGTAGAAAAAGGTATTGTGGAGGCTATGACCGAAGGAGTTGTGGCAGGTTATCCGGTCGTAGACGTCAAAGTTTCTCTCTATGATGGTTCTTTCCACACAGTGGATTCGTCTGAAATGGCTTTTAAGATAGCCGGATCGATGGGATTTAAAAAAGGGGTTCTGCAATGCCAGCCAACCCTTCTGGAACCTATTGTTAATCTCGATATAGAAATTCCTGATGAGTATATGGGGGATGTAATTGGAGATTTGAACAGCAGGCGCGGGAGGGTTCTGGGCATGGACACCAAAGGATCCAACCAGCTTATAAAGGGGCAGGTCCCATTAGCAGAAATCCTGACATATGCACCTGAACTGAGATCGATTACAAGCGGTAGAGGCACATTCTCATTCGAGCATTCTCACTACGAAGAAGTCCCTGCTCAAATCGCGGAGAAGATCATCGCCGAATCGAAAAAGGAAGAGGAATAATCAGATTTTGATAACCGCAGGGGTTATAACGATCAGCGACAAAGGGGCGCGCGGGGAAAGAGAGGATATCAGCGGTAAAGAAATAATCCGGCTGATAAAGGATATTCCCGCTACGGTTATTGAATATGAAATCATTCCTGATGAAACAGATATTATATTCCGGAAGCTGATAGAATTGGTTGATAAGAAAAAAATCGACCTCGTTATAACAACAGGAGGCACCGGTGTAAGTCCGCGTGATGTTACTCCTGATGCCACATTGAAGGTAATAGAAAAGGAAGTTCCCGGTATGGCAGAGGCCATGCGGAGGGAAAGCACGTCAAAGACACCCTACGGCATGATATCACGTGCTGTCGTCGGGATAAGAAAACAATCGTTAATAGTTAATCTTCCCGGAAGCCCAGGAGCTGTAAAAGAAAATTTATCTGTTATCCTGCCCGCATTGAAACACACAATCGAGAAAATCAAGGGTGATGAATCAGATTGTGCCGTTTAAGGTACAGCAACACATTATCTTTATGAGTGCCGGGCCAGAATATCTTTTCGCACTGTGGACATATTCGAAAGTTTTTCTGAGTCTGAAAGACATATGGGGGCACACGACTTTCAACATCCCTCTTCGGGATATCTTCCAACTTTTCATTACATGTAAGGCAGATGGTAAGAAACTTTTCAGGATTAAGCTCAAGGGAAAACTCTTTAATAATTTCACTCAACTGATCTGAGACTCTATCGGAACAGACAATGAACATCCGGCCCAGGAAACTTCTCCCGGCCATATCCCTTCTTCTTGTCAGGACAACCCTTCTCTCTTTCGCACCCCTTTTCAAAAAACTTCTGTCAATGTTTCCCGCATAGTAAACGGTATCATAACCGATTATACGAAGCCACTTCGTCAGTTTCCCCAGATTCCTGTCTGTCAAGAATTTAATTTGTCCCATATCAATAAATGATTTAAAATGGGGAATATTTTTTATATATACGTTGTTGGCGTTTCCTCTTCCTTCGGTAGTAGTACTTCTGTCTCCTTCCCACTTTTTTCTAACACTTTTATTCTTTTATTCAATTTGGAGACTTTTCTTGACAGCCTGTATCGTTCCCCTATGTCCAAAAAACCCGCGAATAACAGCCCTACACCAAATGATATAAAAATAAGCATATAACCGGGCACACTGATATCTATAATATCGTAATATTTAAGTTGAACAGGACCTGTATTCGTCAGCGAAAAAGTAATAATGAACAGTACAACCAACATACCAATAATGGTGTAGAGAAGTTTCATCCTAGACCTCCTTGTTTTTTTGAAAAAAAGGTAATAAATTATCTCGAGTTTTTTCTACATCTTCCGGAAGTACCCTGACATCACCTAAAACAGTGGCGAAATTGGTATCCCCCTGCCATCGCGGTACTATATGAAAATGCAGATGACCCAGCACTCCCGCACCCCCGGCCCTGCCCACATTCATTCCAATGTTAAAACCTTCGGGACTCATCACTTCTTTCATGATTCTTACAGACATATCTGTAAGCTCTATCATTTCTATCTTTTCTTCCATGGACATATCTTCTATTTCAGATATATGTCTGAAAGGTACTATCATTAAATGTCCGGAATTATAGGGATATTTGTTCATGATGACATAGCACGATTTACCTTCAAAGAGTACAAGCCCCTCTTCCCTGATTGACTCTTTACAAAAAATGCACCCCTCCGGCTTTTTGCTCCTTAAATACTCCATTCTTCCGGGGGATTTAATATGATCCATACATTATCTCTAATTTTGATGGCTTTGTAAAAAGTCAATTTTCGATTTCTATTATTTTTCCCGTTATTGTCTCGCCAATTTCTATTATACCTAACGTATTTCGTCGTACAAATACCCGGTCCGTAGGCGACCCGGGATTGAAAAAAAGTACGTTATCCTTCATTTTATTAGCAGCCTGGTGGGTATGTCCGTATACGAGACATTCTATACCTTCAAATTCCTTGATGAGCTTATCTTCCATACCATAAGGCATTCCCCATCCATGAATAAGACCTATTTTATGTCCCTCGACTTCAAGGGTTAACTTCTCTGGAAATGATCTCCTTGCTGAAGCTAAATCCATATTACCGCAGACGGCGTAAACTTCTTTTCCTCTGAAAATATCAAGGACACTGAGCTCAACAATATCTCCCGCATGGAGGATCAGTTCCACATCTGAAAAATACTTTTCAACAACCCTCTCAAGCCATATGTCATGACCCTTGAGGTGAGTATCTGAAATTACTCCTATCTTCATTACAAAACACCTCGGAAATTTTTATTATATCTATATTAAAAACACAAGAATTATTTTAGGAAAGAGCATCCTTGCTTTTGGTTTGACATTTCATATATGTGAAGATAGTATAAATGTGTCCTTTCGGTCATAATATAAGAGGAACCAGGAGAACGTAAAAGGAGTTTAACAATGCTTGAAAAAGCGTTAGAAAATATAGCAGAGAAGATACTTGCCCTTGATGAATCGTCTCTTGCCGGTTTATGGGAAAAATATAAAGGTAAAATGGAGAAGTTCGATACCTCTAAAGAATGGGAAAAGGCGGTTATTATATTTTTCATTATAAATTCTGTAAGGGTAAAAAATCATATCTTCAATGAACAGATAAGACATCGTCAGGAAAATGAATCCGGGAACAAAAAAGCTCAAGACGGAAAGCCGCCACATCTGAAACTCGTCAAATGATCGAAAAAGAATCAGCCCTCAAGAGAATAGAAGAACTTCGAGAGCAAATTACCTATCACAATAAGCGCTACTATCAACTTGATGATCCGGAAATATCTGATGCTGAATATGATCAGTTGATGTTGGAACTGATTCAACTTGAGAAGCAATACTCTGATCATATAGATTTAACCGATTCACCTACCCGGCGTGTCGGTGCAGCCCCTCTTGATAAATTTGACACATTCACCCACTTTACGCCCATGCTGAGTCTTGCCAATGCCTTTTCTGAAGAGGACATCCTGGATTTTAATGAGCGAATAAAACGATTCCTGGGTAACGAAGAAGATATCTCGTTTGTTGTCGAACCGAAACTCGATGGTGTGGCGGTTAACCTCCTATACGAAAATGGTTCATTTACAGTTGGATCAACGCGGGGTGACGGAACAGTTGGTGAAGATGTTACTCAGAACCTTAAGACAATCTATTCCATTCCTTTACGAGTAAAAGAAGCTTCAGATGTGCCCGAAAGAATTGAAATAAGGGGTGAAGTATTTATAAGAAATGAAGCGTTTAAGAACCTCAATAAAGGGAGAGTTGACGAGGGAGAGACTCCATTCGCGAATCCGAGAAATGCAGCGGCCGGATCACTGCGCCAGCTTGACTCAAAGATAACGGCAAAAAGACCCCTCGATATTTTCTGCTATGCTATTGGTTTAGCAGAAGGGAGAGCTTTCCAAAGTCAATGGGAAATTCTTCAAACTCTTGCGCGATGGGGTTTTCAGGTTAATCCCCGGGTGAAACAGGCAAAGGACATAAACGAATGTATTCAATACTATCATGATATGACTCTTTTGAGGAAAGAGCTGCCCTATGAAATTGATGGTATTGTTATAAAGGTGGATTCACTGAGCATTCAGTCTCGTCTTGGTGCTGTTTCGAGAAGCCCGCGCTGGGCTATTGCCAGTAAATTTCCGCCGTCTCAGGCCACGACACAAATTGAAGACATTATCGTCCAGGTCGGCCGAACAGGTGTACTCACTCCAGTAGCCAAGATGAAACCAGTCCGGATTGGAGGAGTCACAGTAAGCAGCGCAACATTGCACAACCAGGATGAAATAGATAAAAAAGATATCCGCGTCGGTGACACGGTGATCGTACAGAGAGCCGGTGATGTTATCCCGGAAGTTGTGAAAGTGATAGAATCCCGACGCACCGGAAACGAAAAGGCGTTCCGAATACCCGAAACCTGTCCCGCATGCGGTTCGAAAGTGGTACGGTTTGAGGGTGAGTCAGCACACAGATGTATTGACTTTGATTGTCCGGCGCAGATCAGGGAAAACATCAAACATTTTGCATCCAGAGGTGCCATGGATATCGAGGGGCTGGGTGAAAAAATAATATCCCAGATGCTTGATGGAAAAGTTATTAAGGACCCCGCAGATCTTTATTATCTTACTAAAGAGGATTTAACAGGGCTGGAACGGCTGGCAGATAAATCTGCGGAGAATCTCCTGGCTGCACTGGACCAATCAAAAAACCCGCCTCTGGAAAAATTCATCTTTGCCCTTGGAATCAGACACACAGGAGAACATATATCCCGAATACTCACTCAAAAGTTTCCTGCACTTGATAATCTCATGAATGCAACGGAAGAGGAACTGATATCCATAAAGGAGATTGGACCTGAAGTTGCAGCAAGTATTACCAAATATTTCCACCTTCCTTCCAATCTGAAGATGATACAAAAGCTCAGAGAGGCAGGGGTCAAACCTCGAGACGCAGTCCCCAAAAAATCCTCTGATCTTTCAGGAAAATCATTTCTTTTCACAGGATCTCTTCAAAGCTTTACGAGGAGCAAAGCCAGAGAAATTGTCGAATCCCTGGGGGGTAATGTTCTGTCTTCCGTAACCAGGGACACTGACTATGTTATCGTCGGAGAATCACCGGGCTCTAAACTCAATAAAGCTCAAGAGCTGGATATAACCATACTCAGTGAGGAAGAGTTTCTCGAACTGGTAAAGGAATATCAATCACAAACCGGTTGATGCGGGGTAACTGACTCTTTATGAAAAGAATACATATTTTCATTTCCGGCAGGGTTCACGGGGTCTGCTTCAGAGCAGAAACCTGGTATTACGCCAGAGATTTGAATCTGAAAGGCTGGGTCAGAAACCTTCGAGACGGCAGGGTTGAAGCAGTCTTTGAAGGAAAAGAAGATAACATCTATCAAATGATAGGATGGTGCAAGAAAGGGCCTCCCCTTGCCTCAGTCACAGACATTGAAATTATTGAGGAGCCCTTGATTGGAAAATTTACCGATTTTACCGTCAGATATTAAGGGTCTGTCATGAAATTCGGTTCAATTCAACGTAGAGAGACCTTTGCAGAATGTTCAATTTTGCTCAAGTTCACGGAAGGCGAAAATTTTAACCACAGGAATATATCGGATATTTCGAGGATTAAAATTTGAGCCTGACGCAGAAATTGGGCAAAAGGGGACGTTATGCAAAGGTCTCTTAGAAATTACTTCAACTATGGACTGGTATCTTTTTACAATAATTGCCCTTCTCTCTTTCGGCATTCAAAGATTTTTATACAAAGTCTCCGCCGAAAAGAAGTGCAACACCGCCTGGACCACTTTTTCATTTATGGGAACAGTTACCATCCTGAGCACGATTTTGTTTTTTACACTTCATGAAACTGTATCAAACCTTTCTTTCTTGCTCTTTATTTCACTTATCAACAGCGTATCTTTCCTGGCAGGCACAATCACAACGATAGAAGCCTTAAAGCATATATCAATTACAATCGCATATCCGATCATCCGGCTCAATACAGGCATAGTTGTCATCTTCTCAATCCTGTATTTCAATGACAGTTTATCCGCTTACCAGATTGCAGGTATAATAATGGCTATTTCCGTTATTTTGATTTTAACAAGATACAGCAACAATGCTGTTGAAGAAATGCCCGATAAAAATATTAAAGTCGGTTTTGCATTGATTTTTGTTGCCCTTTTTTCAGGTGCAGTTGCGGCAATTTCCAGCAAATTTGCAGCTATCCACACAAATCTCCTGGGATTCATTGCCATATCCTATGCATTGAGTACACTCTTCTCTCTGGGATTACAAAAAAGGCTTCAACAAAAAAATGTAAATCTGAATCACAGGGATGCATTAATCATCGGTCTTGGCATGGGACTTGTGAACTTTATCGGCTTTTATGCCCTTTTGAAGGCACTTTCCGTGGGACCCCTGTCGGTCATCATTTCAATAACAGGAATGTATTTTATTATTGCAATCGTTCTTTCCGGTTTGATCTACAGAGAAAGATTGAACTTCCTGCGGATCGCCGGAATTGTGCTAACCGTTATCTCGATCACACTCATGAAGATCTAGCAGAAAATAAATTCGAAATCCAAAGTACGAAATTCGAAACAATATCAAAACCTTAAATTCGAATGTCCAAAACCGTTTCGAAAATTTGTTATTTGACTTCGACGTGAGCGCTCAGTCGAACGATATTCGGATTTGTTTCGTATTTCGAATTTCGATATTCGGATTTAATCCTTTAGTGTCTCAATATTGTTTATAAATACTTCTTTATTGCCTCTTCGAATCCCTTCATTGAATTGATTATCGTGGAATCATCAACGCAATAGGAAATCCGGATGTGTCCTGACTTCCCGAAACCGCTTCCCGGAACGGTGAGGACTTTTTTCTCCTGTAAAACCCTTACAAATTCTACATCGTCTTCCATCGGTAATCGTGGGAAAAGATAAAAGGCACCCTCGGGCTTTTCAAATTGGTAACCCAGGGAAGAGAGGCCATCACAGAGCAGATCCCGTTTTCTTTTATATTCTTCAACGGCAACCGTCGTGCCCTGCATCTTTCCTATAATCCTCTGCATGAAAGCCGGGGCATTGACGAATCCGATTATCCTGTTGCAGAGGATCATGCCGCCGGTTAATACTTCAAGACCGGACATAACGGGATTCAGAGCAAGATATCCTATCCTTTCACCGGCGAGGGATATACTCTTGGAATAAGATGTGGCGATGATACTGTTTTTATATGCCCGTAAAATGCTGGGTACTTTCACACCATCATAGACGATTTCCCTGTATGGTTCGTCGGACAGCAGGTATATTTCTCGTCCCAGTTCTTTTTCTTTTTTTTCAAGCAGAGCCCCAAGGCCTCTTATCGTTTCTTCATCATACACCTTGCCTGTCGGATTATTTGGTGAATTGATCAGAATGACTTTCGTCTTTCCTGTGATGGCATTTTCGATTGCCTGAAGATTGAGGGAAAAATCGTCATTCGTATCAACGAGTTTTGAAACACCACCATGATTATCCACATAAAATCTATATTCAACAAAAAACGGGGTTGGAATAATAACTTCATCTTCCGGATCAAGAAGGGTTTTTAAAGCCACATTCAGTGCCCCCCCTGCCCCGCATGTCATGATTATATGCTCCCATGAAACGCTGGTGGAGTGTTCCCTGCTGAGTTGCGCAGCTACGGCTGATCTTGTATCCTGAAAGCCGGCATTCGGCATGTATCCATGTATCCGCGGAATATCTTCTCTGGCAACTTCTACCAACAATTCCTTGAATTTCGCCGGTGGCTCCACATTGGGATTTCCGAGACTAAAGTCAAACACATTTTCCGCACCGTATTCCTTTTTTAATCTTATGCCGTCTTCAAACATCTTTCTGATCCAGGAAGACTGGGATATAAAACCTTCGATTTTCTTGGAAATTGCCATAACCTTCTCCTCTCCAGGCAGATTTAAGTGCTGTAAGAAATATGATTTTTAACAAATCGAAACTAAAAGGGCAAATTTTAAAAATAATTCATAATGGTTGATGCCTTCGTAAAAAGTCGAAAATGTTCCCTCTCCCTTGATGGGAGAGGGTTAGGGTGAGGGGGAAATTCGACTTTTTGTGAGCCCATCGAGATTTTATCGTACTAAATATTTCCGTTAATTCCTATGGACTTTTTTCAACCTTGTGTGTAAGAAACCATGAGGTTGATAGTTTAGAGTCTTTGTTCACAACAACTGCGTTTTTTGCGCAGATATTGAAAGGCGAAAGGCTGAAGGAAAAACCTTTAGTCTTCAGTCCTCATTGCTCATTGCTCAGTCCTTGCGGCTTTGCCACCTTAGGGGGAACTGCTCAAATGAACAAGACATTTAACAAGATCAGACCGCTATTTGAGCCGCAAAGTATTGCCTTTATCGGCGCTACATCCAATCGAAAGAAATGGGGTAATCTTATTTTATCTCAGCTTCTTCACAACGGATACAAAGGAAGGATTTATGCCGTAAATCCCACCGAAAGAGAAAGCATACTGGGATTAAAACCCTTCCCAAATGTTTCTGCTATCCCTGAATCCCCCGACCTGGCTGTTATTGTTACGCCTCAGGCTACGGTGCCCGACGTAGTGAGGGAGTGCGTCAGAAAGAGAGCTAAGGCCTGCCTGGTCATAACCGCCGGATTTGCCGAACTTGCTCGAAAAGAGGAAGAAAAAATAGAGCAGGAAATAGTGGAGATAGCAAGAAATGGGAATATGGTATTAGCAGGACCCAACAGCAACGGCATAGCCAGTTCACCATCAAGTCTCTGCGTGTTAATGTCCAAGCGACTTGGACTGGCTCATCAGGGATCTATATCAATAACATCACGTAGCGGGAGCGTGGGAACGACTGTGGCAGGAATATGCATCAAGCGTAAAATTGGCTTCAGCCGCTTTGTTTCCAACGGCAACGAAGCCGATTTACATATTGAAGACTATATTGAATATTACGGCGAAGATGACAAAACAGAAGTGATTCTGGGCTATACAGAAGGCATAAAGGATGGTGAAAGATTCCTGAAAATTACAAAGAGAGTAAGCCGGGAGAAGCCCATTATCATGTTAATGTCAGGAGTCAGCGAGGAAGGAGCGAAGGCCGCCCATTATCATACTGCAGCTTCCTACGAAGGACAGGAATCCCTTTACCAGAGAGCATGTCAGGAGTCAGGCATAATCAGGGTGGATGATATAGAAGAAATTTACAGCATTGGCGCCTCCTTCTTACGCCAACCGTTGCCTAAAGGCAAGAGAGTGGGCATTCTTGCCGTCGGAGGGGGATGGGGAGTCGTGGCCACTGATGCCTGTGTCAAGGCGGGATTAGAGGTTGTCAAGCTTCCTGAGGAAACTTTAGGAGAATTAGATAAGTTTTTACCCTGGTGGTGGAGCCGCAACAATCCTGTAGATACAGGCGCCTCTTTTGAATTGCGCGGCTGTCTTGAGGTGCTGGCGGCTTGCTCCGCCATAGACATGATATTGGTAATGTGGGTTGCCGGCAAGGAAATGACACCGGTAGAAGAAATTCTCCCCGTTATGGAGAACCTGTTAGAGAAATACCACAAACCTGTTATTCTCTGTTCGGGAGGTTACGAAAATGAAGAAGCCGTCGAAGAATTGGGCAAGAGACAACTCGTTGCCTTTCACTCAATCAACCAGGCAGTAAAAGCTTTGACAAGCCTGGCCCGATATTCAGAATACCTGTCCGGTATTTAATGTAAATTTATGCCCCGGGACGCATGGCACTTATTGAATCCAAATGTTTCAACTGATGATAAATATAAACACTTTTTTCACGAAATGCCTGATATTGATTATCATGATCAGTATTACTTTTGTTTTTGAAGCAAAGGGCCAGGAAACTCCCGAAGCGCAAAAGGCCTGGACATTCAGTGTTTACTTTGAAAACGATCTCTTTACGCACACAGACAAACACTATACAAACGGCACAAAATTATCCTGGATTTCTCCTGATCTGACCAGCTATAAAGAAAGCAACAAGTTGCCTGACTGGAGCCTGCCGCTGATTCGCCGTCTCCCGTTTATCAACAAACCTGGCCTGCAGCGCAATATCGCTCTGTCTATCGGCCAGAACATGTATACTCCAAAGGACACTTCTCGTGAGGATCTGATTGAAGATGATCGTCCGTATGCGGGATGGACCTATTTTGGTATTTCTTTCCACAGCAAGGACGACCGGCGACTGGATTCCATAGAATTCCAGATGGGTATCGTAGGACCCGAATCATACGCGGAACAGACACAGAAATTTGTCCACAGTACACGGAGATTAGACGAACCGAAAGGATGGGATAATCAGCTAAAGAACGAACCGGGTCTGAACATTATCTACGAGCGCAAATGGCGTCTTATAGAAGCCAGGCAGGGTCTTGGTTTTGATACCATCACACACCTGGGCGGTTCAGTGGGTAATATATCTACCTATGCCAATACAGGAATCGAAGCCCGCTTCGGCTGGAATATCCCCCGGGACTTTGGTGTCTCTTTAATAAGACCTGCCGGCGACACGAATGCCCCTGTAGATGAACAGGATCCCCGCTTCTTCGGGACTCGAGGCTTCAGCCTCCATTTCTTTGCTTCAGCAGACGGCCGAGCCGTTCTGAGGGATATCTTTCTGGACGGGAATACGTTCACTGACAGTCACAGCATCGACAAGAAACATTTTGTGGCAGATATTGCCGCAGGTGTCTGTCTTATTTACTACCGTTTCAAGCTATCCTACGCCCAGGTCTTCCGGACAAAGGAGTTTAGAGGCCAGGGAAACGAGCACACATTCGGTTCGATAAGCTTCTCATTTACCTTCTAACTGTATTTTACGATACACCTGATTCGATGGCAAAGTAATCCGCCTGAGGCGGATCCATGCCACCCACCTTTTACCTTTTACCTTGCTCCTTCTTTTACCTTGCTCCTTAGAATCAGGGATTCTTCATCATTTTTCTCACGGGAAAAGTAAAAATATGCGATATAATTAAAGATAATCTTGTTTTCGACGAAACTTAATGATATATGACACAAAATCTTTTCATGAATATGGTGGAAACTTGTGAGGAAGGACTTTTTCAGTTCGAATAATCGCGGTTTTGTGAAAAAGCGTTTACTCTGGTTTACAACTGTTACTCTGGTTCTGGGGTTTTTTGCTTTTTCCTTCATGGGAGTCGTTGCCCACAAAACGCTGTTACTTCTAACCGATCGAGCTGACACAAGTCAGATCGCTGAAGATACCGGTCAGACCCCGGAAATTACAGACACCGATCAAATCCCCGAATTTGCCACAGTGGAGCACTCCCTTGCGGTAACAAGGGGAGACACATTATTGAACATGCTCAAGCGGGAGGGAATAGATCGCGGTGAGGCTCACGCGGCAATTTCCGCCCTCCGTAAAGTTTACGATCCCCGTGACTTAAGGCCAGGCCAGGAAGTCACTGTATTCTACAATTATCCTCCGGGAGATGAGGAGAGCTCTCTGTTTCATGGTTTCAGCATAAGGGCAGATTCCGATCTCGACATCATGGCCAAACGCAATAACGATGGCGATTTTGTCGTTGATCAAGTGAAGATAGAACTTGAAACCAGGCGATCTTGCTCATCCGGTGTTATCCGTTCCAGCCTTTATGAATCGGCTATCCAGGAGGGGCTGCCCATTCCTGTATTAATGCAATTCATTTACCACTTTTCTTTTGACGTGGATTTTCAGCGTGACATCCGAACCGGAGACAGCTTTGAGGTTTTGTTCGAGCGTCACCTGAACAAAAACGGAAAGGTCGTCCGAGAGGGTCCGGTACTTCATGCCGCCCTCACCCTGGGGAACACAACTTTGCGTATCTACCGGCATACATCCATAGAAGGCAAGATCGATTACTATAATGAAAAAGGTCAGACGGTACGAAAAACATTGCTCAGGACACCCATTAACGGTGCGCGATTGACTTCCGGTTACGGAAAGCGCAAACATCCCATACTCGGTTTCAGCAGAGTGCATCTCGGCGTAGATTTTGCCGCCCCTACCGGCACCCCCATTATAGCATCGGGCAGCGGCGTGGTGGCCTGTACCGGACGCAAAGGAGATTATGGCAAGTACATCCGCATCCGTCATGCTAATCAATATGCCACAGCCTATGCTCACCTGAACAGCTTTGCACGGGGTATACGCACAGGCAAACGAATCAAGCAGGGTGAGATCATCGGCTACGTGGGCTGCACCGGTCTTGCAACAGGGCCACACCTTCACTACGAAGTGCATCATCGAGGACAAAAGATAAACCCGGCCAGCGTGAAATGTCCTCCCGGTCGAGTACTCGCGGGAGAGGAACTGCAACGCTTTATGACCGCCAAAACAGATCTCGATCGCGGTTTCGCCGAACTTGAAGCGAAAAAGCTGATCGCCAGCAGGAATTAATCTTTTCAAATCCCCCAGGCAGGGCAATCATTTTCTTTGCCGGAAGATACCCCTGATTTTCCCCTTCGTATGTCAGGTCTGTTCCGATTTGCTCAACCATTGCAACATTGCCGTTTATGACCAGTTTTTCGGCATACCCTTCGTCAGAAGATGTGAAATTCGCTCCTTAGTCAGACATTTATGTGCCTTTTCGTCAAAGGTAAGCCATGTCCCCTTCATTTCCCTCGCCAGAGAAGCATAACAGGCATCGTATCCCGTCAACCCTTTTTTTACAAAACGGGTCGCATGAATGGCCAGGTTTTCAGTCATGGGCTGCCTGAAAATGCCTCCATTTATAATTGGAAGCATCGCCTTGAGGAAAACGTCGTGGCCCTTCGGATGAACGCGGCACAATACCGCATATACCTCAAAACAAAATAATTCCGGAACGGCAAAATATTCAGGATTATCAATCAGGTTCCGAAGAACGGCATCGGCATGAGGGTGACTTTCATTCTCCAGAAACCAGCGAACAGCTACGGAAGCATCGACAATCCAGATCATTTTCCATAACCCCGCAATTCCCGAAGCACCTGAACGCTGTCTTTTGCCTCAAGACTGTCGGCCTTCATGCCTTCGATGATTTCAAGCAGTTGGTTTCTCCGTTCCTCCGCCTGATAGTCCAAAAACCTTTTTTTGAATTGTTCCGGGGTAATGAGCACGGCTTTGATTTCCCTCCCCTTGCTTACAAAAATAGGTTCGGAAGTTCTCGTAAGCATATCCAAAACCTCTCCCAGGTTGTTTCTAATCTTAAGCGCATTTACCGTCTTCATGAGAAAATCCTCCTTTTATTCTGGTTTATTACAACCAGTATATGAGGATATATTACCTATGTCAAGTGTATATATGTATATGCATGTAAGTTAAAATATTATCCGAATCCTGTCACTGTCGATCCTTATAGGGTGGATCCCTTGTAATAAGGAAGGAGGAAAAAGGATTAAAGTTTGAGCCTGACGCCGAAATTGGGCGAAAGGGGGCGTTTTGCAAAGGTCTCAATCTCTTCAACGATTGCGTGGCGATGCTCCGCGAATTATTTTCCTTGATGTTCGGCATATAATGATTATATTAGTCCCGTATTGAAAAAAGGAAGACAAACCAGATTGGAACAACAAGAGTACTACCAGATTTTAGGCGTAGAACAGGACGCAACCTCGAAACAAATCAAGGACGCGTATCGGAAACTGGCTTTACAGTACCATCCTGATCGAAACCATGGAGACCCGGAATCCGGCGAAAAAATGAAGGCCGTTAATGAAGCGTATGCCGTCCTTTCAGACCCTCAGAAAAGACAGGAATATGATTTGATGAGGCAGCGATTCGGATCATCTGCCTACAGTCAGTTCAGGCAAACATATTCTGAACAGGATATTTTCAGTGGTTCAGACATCAATCGTATTTTTGAAGAAATGGCCAGGTCATTCGGATTACGGGGTTTTGACGAAATATTTAAAGAATTTTACGGCCAGGGACACCAGAATTTTGAATTTAATAAAGATGGCCTTACAGGCAGAGGGTTTGTTTTTACCTTCCCTTCCGGACGTAACAGTCACAATACAACGCAATTTCCCGGTTTGGAAAAACTGGGCAAATTACCCCGATATATTCTTAAAAAGATTAGTGGTATTGAATTACCTGAAGACGGAAGAAACATCAACGACGTTATTCGCCTGAACCCGGAACAGGCCAGACAGGGAGGATCGTATCCATACTATCTGAGGGAAAAGTCAAAGAAACTTGTCGTCAAAATCCCCCCGGGAGTGAGAGACGGGCAGAAAATCAGGCTCTCAGAAATGGGTGAAGACGGAAAAGGTGGGGGAACGCCGGGCGACCTTTACCTGAAAGTTCGCTTCAAAAAACCACTGCTCCAGAAAATGAAAGATTTTATCTCTGATATCAGATCTTCATCTTGAAAAGATAAACAGAAATACTTATAGTACAGATATCCCCTCTCGCCAGGGGAGGGAAAATCTGACTTTTTGCGAGTTCATCAAATTTGTAGGTTAAAGAAAAAAAGGAGGTAGATCATGTCAAAAACAGAAGATTTTTTGAAAGAAGCATTTGCCGGGGAATCACAGGCCAACCGAAAATATTTAGCATTTTCCGAAAAGGCAAAGAAAGAAGGTTATACCCAGGCTGCACGACTCTTCAGGGCAGCAGCAGAAGCCGAAACAGTACATGCCCATAATCATTTGAGGGCACTGAACGGCATACATAGTACGAAGGAGAATCTTGTTGAGGCTATTTCCGGTGAAACATATGAATTTGAAAGTATGTATCCGGGAATGATCGAGTCGGCAAAATCGGAAGGAAACAAAGAGGCAGAACGATCCTTTCAATATGCCTTCGAGGTGGAGAAGATCCATGCCCGGCTATATCAGGATATGTTTGATAACCTCGAATCAATACAGGAAGAATTTCCCTATTTTATCTGCCCGGTCTGCGGATACACGGCTGAGAAAGAGCCCCCTGGAAGTTGTCCTGTCTGTAATACAAAGGGAAGCATGTTCAAGAAGATCGATTGAGTTGTAAGGAAGCCAATGAAAATTATTGATTTGCGCAGTGACACCGTAACTCTGCCATCACCAGCGATGCGAGAAGCCATATATAGCGCCGATCTGGGAGATGACGTATATGGCGAGGACCCAACGACAAACCGCCTTGAGCAAATGGCTGCCGATCGCATGGGAAAAGAAGCGGCCCTGTTAGTTCCCAGCGGCACGATGGGCAACCTGGTGTGTCTGCTCACTCACTGCAGTCGAGGTGATGAAGTAATCCTGGGCAATCTTTCACATACCTTTGTTTATGAAGCAGGTGGCATGTCAGCCCTGGGCGGAATACATCCGCACACCGTTACAAATCAGCCTGACGGTACAATGCCTGTGGAGGATATAGAAGCAGCCATCCGTGCTGACAATATACATTTTCCACGTACCCGTTTGATCTGCCTTGAAAACACCCATAACACCTGCAACGGATCTCCCCTCACACCGGAGTACACCGATTCAGTGTCAAGACTGGCCAAAAGTTACGGTCTCATGGTTCACATGGACGGCGCCCGGATATTCAATGCAGCTGTTGCCCTCGGGGTTGATGTAAAGGATTTAACCTGTAACGTTGATTCTCTGACCTTTTGTCTTTCCAAGGGACTTTCAACACCGGTAGGTTCAATAATCTGTGGCTCCGGCGAGTTTATCTCAGAAGCACGACGGATGCGCAAGATATTAGGGGGTGGTATGCGCCAGTGCGGGATCATTTCTGCAGCGGGCATTGTAGCTCTTGAACAGATGGTGGATCGCATTGAAGAAGATCACAGAAATGCATATCGACTGGCCAGTGGCATTGCCCGGATTAACGGATTATCCATTGATATCGATCGAGTAAAGACAAACATCGTTTACTTCAATCTCGAAAGCAGCCGACTGACCGTGGACGAGTTCTTGCTCCGGCTTGAACAAAAAGGAATCAAAGTGATGCACAGAGCGCAAACCTGTTTTCGCGTGGTTACTCACTACGGCATTACTTCTGAGGATATCGACACAACACTGGCAGCCCTGGCTGAGGTCTTATAGGCTGCACCTCATTTTACCAATTCCTGACGAATCTTCTCGATTAATTCGCGCATGTAAACCATGGAAACTTCGTCTATCTGTTCATCAAAACGCCACCAACGGCGCTGTTCGAAATCAAGACATGTCCTTAGCTCAGCAAGGGTATCATGTCGACGATTATTGGCTATATCAGTATATTTCTCTTTTGAACCCCAGTACTTATATGCATTGAATGTGAGAGCGAATTGCTGAATATCCTCCCATTCTGCATCCGGTAGCGGAACATCCTCAATCTTCAAATCTTCATTACTGATTGCATCAGTAGCAGTAAACATTTAATCACACGCCTCCCTGTAAATATCTTCTAATAAAAGGTTACACAATCCTTTGTCAATTTTCAAAGATAAATAATCAAATATCAAGACCTTTCAATCACCATGGAAGTTCAAAGATAGAATAAACAAATGGAAGCCTGTCAGGAATGCTGACCTGTCACCATGCATCGACGATCCCACGCATCGCCTCATCGCTTTATTTTGAAAAGCCCTGATTGCGCTTGATCAATATCAGGAAAATACCACGCTCGCCATCATTAAAACGAGGCACACCGATTATTTTTTTGATCTCCCAATCTTCGTGAACCAGATTGGTTTTAAGTTCACTCAAATCTTTGAAGAAATACAGATTCAGACGGTTTTCCGTATCGAAAACCTTTTCGAATTCAGGATCTATTCGAACACTGCAAACAAGAGAATCACAGTGCTTCAACATTTTTGTGATGAACCTAACCGCACGCTTTGGAGAATAATACTCCAGGAAAGAAACAGCCAGACCACCTTGCGGTTCTGTTCCGTTCAGTGCTTTTCTAATCGCCTGAACCTTAACTCGTTCAATATCCACGTTCAAATAGAGATCATTTAAAAACTGATTCTTGTGTTTTTCGACCATTTCATCCATGGCCTTCTTGTGACGGGTACAAGCTTTCCTGGAAATGTCAATATTCAAAAACCTCGTTGAAAATCCTTCATTTGAATGAATTAGACGGGCATTCAACTCGACAGGAAACGGTCCACAACCAAAATTTATTATCAATCCTTTCCCATTTGTATTGCTCTGGATTAAAACAAGGGCGAAGTCATACAGGCGGGGTACCAAATCGTGGGTGGATTCGAAAACGTTTTCTTTGAGGTAATGCTTCAGACGTCTGCTAACCCTCGGGGGTTTCATAAAAGCTTTCCTCCTTGATCAGGAAACTGGAAGACCGACCTTAACCGCCATTCAAATGTATCTTTCAGATCTTCAATTCAAAATAGACGTTTTCGTAAAAAGTCAAAAATGCCCCTCTCCCTTGATGGGATGGGGTTGGGGTGCATGTCTATTCCACAAATTCAATGATTCCATTATCAAGCACTGTTTCTCCGCTCTCGGCGTTCACCACCCTCCAAAGGGCCTTTCCCGTTTCCGTCTTCCAGATCAGCGTCTTTATCGGAACGCCGGGATACAGGGGGCGAGAAAAGCGGCAGGCAAGTCGCCGTACATACTCCGATTTTCCCGGTACAAGTTTTTGAATCAGGGCACGACAGCCATATCCCATGACACAGGCCCCATGCATGATGGGCTTTTCAAAACCGGAATTTCTGGCAAATTCTGGATCTACGTGCAGTTTGAAAAAATCACCGGTAAGCCGATACAAAAGGTTTTGGTCAGAGGAAGGTCGTGCATCCACGACAAAATCGGGTTCACTCTCCGGAAAAGTGACAACATTTTTAGGTGCCTCCCCGCTTCCGAATCCGCCATCAAAACGAGCGAAAATATTACAGATGCTGGTGAACAGCTTTGCGCCATTTGAATGGAAGGTATCACATTCTGCAATTACAAGGGCACCCTTGTCCTTGCCCTTGTCATAGTAATGGGTTATCGCCCCTTCGGTAATCAGTGTTCCTTCAGAGGGGATGACAGCATGAAAGATCAATTCCTGCTCTCCATGAAGAATACCGGCCACATTTATATTTGACTCTTTTGCAATGTGCCAGAAAAAATCGAAGGTTGTTGCCAGTGAAAAAGTTGGTATGATCTTCAGGTTTTTTTCATAACAGTATTCAAGCTCGGAAGAACCGGAACCAACAGCAAGGGCATAGAGGATAACATCTCTCCATGTGTACTCCCTGGTAATTGGGCCAATCTTCTTTCCAATCGCATCCATATTCAGCGCCATGAGTTTTCCTCCTTTTTTAACTCTGTTACCTTCTCTGTTACATTGCCGGTAAAGGCCATTGATATCTTCAACACCGATATCAGCCCCTTTTCGTCATTTCCTGATCTAAATCTTATCCAGAAATTATAAATTTTGTACATGACACATGCATTACGCGATCTTTACCCCCCCATAATATTAACATGTCAACCCGGATTTTTGATATGTTGTCTGAATTGACATATATCCTCCACCAAATTTCACGTACAGGCATACGGTACAGATATTGATTTGATCAGTCAATATTTTTCCAAACCGCCTAACGGGCTGCGCCGAATTTGCTCCCCATTCACCCCCCACTCACCCCACCTTGCAATACTCTAACTTGTGAAGTCAGCTGTTGACAAATATTGAGTATGCTGTAATAGTTTTGAAAAGGGGAAAAGATCTCTATTTAACAGATAAAAGAAAAAGAGAGGAGATAAAGGATGGATTATCAAAAATGCTATGACACGATTTTAAAGACAATAATGCCTCAATCGTTTCCGATAGGTGTCAAGATTATCAAAAAAGGCGACCCATTTCCCGAAAAAGCTGTGAGGCCCGCAAAGTTCAAGATCAAGGTGTCGTTATGCCAGTGGACCACGATTGCAAGGAAATGGGGATGGGTCGTGGGCGCAATGGGAGAAGATATTAACTGCACACCATGCCTGGCCGCATTTGGTTTCAAAAGAATCCCGGACATAAAGGATATGTCTCGATTCTTCATGAGCATGGGGTATACGAAAACAGAGGATCAGGCTTTATCAATGGCCGAAAACGTAGAATACCGGACTCCCGGAGAAGTGAAGGGTATTGTGATGTTCCCGCTTAACAAAGCTCCCATGCCCCCGGATCTCGTTATGATCTATGGTATGCCTGCACAAATGTTCCGTTTAGCGGCTGGTCTGTTTTACAACCATGGAAAACCGATCACATCGCGATCTCATATTGGGCTTTCCTGTCTCCACGCCGCCTTGCCATACTGGAATCAGGAACCTGCTTTTACCAATCCCGGCCGCGGGGAACGTATGCTGGCTGCGACGGGAGACACTGAAATGTGCCTTTCCCTGCCGGCAAAGTATGTAAATGATCTCACAGAAGGACTTGAAGCAACACAGAAAACGGGAATACGTTATCCCGTTCAGAATTATCTTTTGTATAACCCACCGCATATACCAGCGATGAGAGAACTGGAAGCAAAATTATTAGATATAGAATAAAACAAACCCTATTTCTCATACTGAATTTCACAACATTTCCTGAAAAACGATGACAAGGTAGTACAAATGAAAGAAATAATATACAAACCCATCGGCATTATTCATTCCCCTTTCAAGGACATGGAAGGGATACCGATTCAACCAACAGCGTCTTACGGTATTGCCGGAACGGCTGAGGTGAAACCGCAATACAAAGACGGCCTGAAAGATATCGAGGGTTTTTCACATATCATATTACTGTATCATTTTCACCTCTCAAATGGTCCTTTACTGCAAGTTAAACCCTTTCTGGATGATACGCCACGGGGGATCTTTTCCACGCGGGCACCACGACGGCCGAATTCTATCGGGCTTTCTATTGTTTGCCTCACCAGAGTCGAGGAAGCAACTCTGTATATCGAAGATGTCGACATCGTCGACGGAACGCCCCTGCTGGACATAAAACCCTATGTTCCGCAATTTGATCACCGGCACGTTGATAAAATCGGATGGCTCTCAGAGAATGTGAACAATGTTTATAAGACAAAAGCAGACAACAGATTCAAATAATTTCAGCTTTTCAATAAAAAAAACCCCTTCTTTCAATCTTCATGCTGATCGGGTGATTAGCTGAGAATCGGCGGGGAGGTAACAGGATAGTTTCCAGTATGCGGAATGGCAAAAAGCAAGACCGGACCTCTGCGCTTTTTATTATATTGGTCCTTGTGGTATGCGTTATAATGCCATCGGGACTCGTTGAAGCCGGTGCTCAGTCTACCACGATTACTGTTCTTTATAACAATGTCTCCGGGAGGACCGATTGCATAACCGATTGGGGGTTTGCCTGTCTCGTCAAGGGTAATGAAAAAACCCTGTTGTTTGATACCGGAGAAGATGGAAGCATTTTACTCCACAACATGAAGCGCATGAACGTCGATCCCGAAAGTATCGATGTCGTTGTTCTATCGCATATTCACAGTGATCACGCCGGGGGGCTGACCGAGTTTTTAAAACATAAAAATGATGTGGTGGTTTATGTACCGGCATCTTTCCCCTCGCATTTTAAACATGCTACCAAGAGGAAGGGTGTGACTATCGAGGAGGTGAGTAAAGCGAGACAGCTGTGTAAAGACGTGTACACAACCGGAGAGATGGGACTCGGGATTCAGGAACAGACCTTGATAGTGAAGACATCGAAGGGTATGGCAATCATCACGGGCTGTGCTCATCCCGGCATTGTCAATATTGTAAAAGCGGCAAAAGAACAACATAAAGACGATGTTTACATGATTATAGGCGGATTTCACCTCTCCTCGATGTCTCCCGGTGAGATTAAGCATATTGTTTCCCGTCTTCAGGAATTGGGTGTTCGAAAGGTTGCACCCAGTCACTGCACCGGAGCACAGGCTCGAGATCTATTTCGAGATGCCTGGGGAAAAAATTTTATCGAAGGTGGTGTCGGTGTCATTATCGAGTTGCCTTATTAAGAAATATTCTGATTCAAATATAGGCGTTTCGGACAAAAGAATAAAGATTTGATGGAAATGGCAACCGAAAAATGACCCATTGTGCCGGATTTGTTATTTCAACGCGGTCATCATAGACTTCAACACCACCATTTCTCTGTCGAGACTTTCCCCCACCTGCTTTTTGAACTCAACAAAATAACCCTCGCCTTGTTTGATAAGTTCTTGTAATTCCTTTTTCTTCATTACCATTCCTTCAATATCAGCATTCCTTGTTGCTTGAAATATTCACTCACATTATTTAAGTATTGCGTCCCCGGAATTCCCCCGGAATTCCCCCCCGGAATTCCCCCGGAATTCCCCCCCGGAATTCCCCCCGGAATTCCCGCGAAGATTTCAAACTCGGCAGAAATGATCTCTGCTGGTGTGGCAGCGGCAAGAAATATAAAAAATGTCACATCGACTCAGACGCGAAAAAAAGATCAGGTCAAATTGCCGATGCTGCGGTACACGGAAGACGATAATTTTGCAATCACCGCTGGTAAATGAGACGTCATTAAGAAACGGTCCTATCGCAAGATTCAACAGCTGAATATGTCATTTGACTGTTTTTCGTTCAAGAATACCGATATAGCGGTTTCCCGTTTCTTTCAAATTAATTTTGATGGTTTCGTAAAAAGTCAAAAACTCGCTAATATGTCATTCCCGCGAAAGCGGGAATCCAGTAATTACAAGCAGTTATAGATTCCCGATCAGGTCGGGAATGATAAAACGGCAAAAACTCCGACTTTTTACGAACTTGTCAATTTTGTTATGAATAAATGAATACGGTTAAAGAAAAAGATTGGGCCTTCAAATTCTACCCTTTTTATTCATTCAAAATACCCGACCTGATTAATCCTTGACATAATCGCCGGACAAGCTTATATTCTCAGCACTTATAAAATTGGTTTTGGTCCATGTCCCCAGAGCCCGTGAAAGGCTTCCGGGGATTTTTTTAGGGCCAGTCCGGATGAAAACAGGAGGAATATGGCAAAGAAAAGCCAAAATACGTTTATGAAGCGGCAAAAAGAACTCGAGCGCAAGCGAAAAGCAATGGAAAAAATGGAGAGACGACAGAGCAAGAAGAATAAAACAGAGGAATCCGACGAGACCCGGGTATCGGATCAAACAGAAGGGGCATCAAACAGTTGAACAGCAAGAAACAATTAATGAATTTCAAATCGTTTAATCTGCACCCACATATCGAATCCGGTATCGAGGCTCTCGGCTACACCGAACCCATACCGATTCAAATGCAATGCATTCTTTGAGACCTTTGCATAACGTCCCCTTTTGCCCAATTTCTGCGTCAGGCTCAAATTTTAATCCTCGAAATATCCGTGGCCGTATTCGCGGCGGATGCCAGACGAACCGCCCCGGGTTTTACAACCCCCGCGGGCCCTCTCGGACCGTCTACGATATGCGCTGCAAGTCCCGTTTCCTTTAACTTGAGAATCATTCCGCTTAGCGCCGAGCGACCACCTTTTGATGAAGAGCCGCGCATGGTGTACCACCCCGTCCTGTTTGCTATTCCGGCAATGAACTCTCCATCCGTACTTCTGCTGATCATGAGACCGGGAGGACCAGCACGACGAATATTATTCCCATGCCGGGAGTATCGAGTTTTCCTGCCAGATATAATGCCTCGAACACCATGTCTGTCATCTCGGAGGAAACCATGATGTTTATGACTTCTTTTTCCGATTCGATCGCGACGCCAAGGCGATTTCTATCAATTCATAGAACTCAAAAGCCGCTGCCTGTCCTCAGGCGAGCCTATAAAAATCACGGTATCTCCAGCCTTCACGACATAATCATCTTGTGGGTTAAACACGTACTGCTCATCTATGGCGTATACAGCCACCACCAGAACATGCTTTCGGAAGGCGGACAATGTCAGCCCCGTAAGCGGAGATCCCTCCGGCAGCGATATCTCCTCGACACGAAGCGTTTTATCCTGGTCACGGAGCATACGGTCAAGAAAGGTAGTGACCTTGGGACGTACCATCTCAGAGGCCAGGCGCATACCACCTATAAAGTTGGACGAAACCACCGTATCAGCACCAGAGCGACGGAGCTTCTCCATATACTTAATGTCGCTACAGCGAGCAACGATACGCACTGAGGGGTTCAACTGGCGAGCCGACACGGTGATAAGGAGATTGTCCTTGTCGCTGGTCGTGGCAACGACCACACCGCTGGCCTGCTCAATGCCGGCCTCTGCCAGAATGTCGTTCTCGGAGGCATCGCCCACGATAAGGCCCACATTCTCATAACGCTCCCTAAGCATATCCATCTTCTGTGCATCTATATCCACTGCCACAACTGGCCGCCCCGTACGATGGAACTCCTCCACCACGTGCATACCCGTGGTGCCTGTGCCGCAGACTATATAGTGATCCTTCATCTCCTGTATCAGCTTCTTCATTCTCTTCCTCCAGAACTTCTCCTTCAAATCCACGTCAACAAAGAAGGCCGTGACGTTTGAGACAAAGTAGACGATTATACCCATGCCAGCGAAGATCATGAACATGGCGAACGCCCTGCCTCCGGGATTATCCGTAAGATCAATCACCTCTCCGTAGCCCACGGTGGAGACAGTGATAACGGTCATATATACGCAGTCAAACAGGGTATATTTCCCACCACCCACGAGCCAGAACCCAACAGAGCCAATACTCAGCACCGCAAAGGCCAAACAAAAAGATACGAGGAACTTCCTCTTGAAATTCAAATCGTCGCTCACTCCTGTCCTCCCGTAACAGTCTGCTTCATTACAACGAGCTGAAACAACAGGAGGTATAGCGCGATCGGTATGACGACCTTGAACTGTTCGTTCAGCCTGACCTTGACATAGGGTTTTATAATTGTCAGGGCATCTTTCAGGGTATAGTCTATGTCCTCCCTTTTCTTTTCTTCTGTATGATCAAGTTTGCCGAACCTTATATACCTGTAATTCTTTGATGTTTCCTGCAAGTATTTGTTGTATTTGACAGTTTTCATATGTTCTCTGGAGATATAACCAAAAGTTGTGTTTGAGATATTAGGTGGTGTATCCTTCCGGGGCCATGCGAATAAATCCCCGGGCACTTTTAAACATCAAAAAGAAATGATACACATACAGATAGCGTAATTGAACTGAAAAAGCCAGAGACTTTTGTTGATGATCCCATTACAGACATTTTGCGTAGCGGAGCGAGGAAATTATTAGCCGAACTTTCATAAAGGGGAATTTTCACAACAATTATCACTTTTTCAAACAGCTAAAGAGTTGATGTGCTGCTTTTTCTTCAAGCTTCTTCTCTCTCAGCAGCCGGGATACGTCTTTTTGCCTTCTTGTAATTTTCTCTTTTGCCATAATTATACCACCCGCCGTTTCCTTACCAGAACGGCGGGTGCCATGGACAAACTTGTTTGTCCGTGCTAAAAAGAGAAACGTTCCCTTTTTAGCACAGGCGGGCGACGTGGCAATCTTCCCTACCCTACTCCCCAAACCCCAGCAGGTTCATTACTCCAACCTCCTCCCTGCATAGAGGACACAGGACATTGATATCCTCAATACCAATATCCGTTTCCCCTCTGTCATTCCCGCGATCCTCTTTGTCATTCCCGTGGAAACGGGAATCCAAATAATCCGCCAACTCCATTGCAGGGCTGACATCCAGGACATCTTCTTTATCAAATTCCCTGAAACATCTTTTGCAGGTCTTCATGATCCGGTTTTATGAACTGTTCAAAAGACCTGGGGCAGTAAATATAAGACTGATTTAACGATTCAACTGATTCCAATAAATATCATCAAATTGGACTGGTATGATATCCCCATTATGCTCATCGTTAATGAATTTGCGAACAAGATCCTGAATTTGCTGATACTTTACTTCGCATACTTCTTCCACAGTTATGGGCCAAGGAGAAATGTTCTTTATCAACAGAGGATTTTGTTTTTTATAATGCTTCTTAAGCATTTTCATCATTTGAGTGTCAACTGCAGGATTCAACCATGGCAATATTTTTTCTGAAGTCTCAAAATCTGGCAATCGTGAATAATAAATAACAACTTTCATGACTACATCAAATGTCTTGGCAATTTGACCATAGCTTGCAGGGCCTTCTTTCTTTATAACTTTTTCATTCTTCTTTCTTTCGGCTAGTAGAACATTCTCAACACCCCACTTACAAAAAATGGAATGAATGCTATTGAAGTCCTCTATTGATTTCGCATCGAAGATCTTCTTCGCGTCCTCCATGATTCTTTCATGAAGCTTTCCTTTTGTTTCTTTTTTAAATAGTCGTATCATGGCAGAGAAGGTTAATCCCATGTCTATTATGTTACGAAGCTTAATATTATGAGGATCACATAGGCTCGGACGTCCCACAGATATCATTTCCCCTATCGATATTTTCAAAAAGTCAATACAGACGTTTTACTGCAATCTATCAATCCTAAATCCCCCCATATCTATGACGCATATAATCAATAGAATCCCAGTAATGTGGCTGCACAAAATCATCTATTAGACATTTCAATATGATTAGTTGTTCTCAATCTGTGAAGGGCCTTTTTAGTCTTGTCTTTCAAATTCTTTGTATTATTTTTTGTCATCATAACCTCCCTTCTATTTCTTATCCTGTTCTCATCACTTTAATTTATTGCCTGAATACCAACGCATCTCTGTCGGACATTGATAACTCCATCGTAATTTGAACGGATATTTGCCTCTTCATTATGTGGTCACCCATTCCTTGCACAAAACTTCTGCCTGCTCCAATACAGTCTGTGTTGCCTTTTCCTGCTTATCGGGCGGATAGCCGTATTTTCTCAAAATGCGTCTGACGATTACCCGAATCTGTGCCCTCGCATTTTCTCGTACTGTCCAGTCAACGGAGACATTTCTGCGAACGGCCGTCACTAATTCGTGGGCAATCGTCTTTAGGATATCATCACCTAATATCTTTACTGCGCTGTCATTGACGCCCAGTGCATCGTAAAAGGCGATTTCGTCTTCATTGAGGTTAAGTTCTTCGCCGCGTTTTTGCGCCTTGCGCATCTCTCTGGCAAGGGTTATTAATTCTTCGATGACCTGCGCCGCCTCTATGGCCCTATTCTGATACTTAATAATCGCTTCCTCAAGCATCTCGGAAAATGAACGTGCTTGAACAACGTTCTTCCTTGACCGGGCTTTAATTTCGTCATTGAGAAGTTTCCTCAACACTTCCACGGCCAGATTTTTATGAGGCAGTTGTCTGACTTCTTCAAGAAATTCATCAGATAGAATAGAAATGTCAGGCTTTTTCAGTCCCACCGATGCAAAGATATCGACAACTTCATCGGAAATGACAGCCCGTGACACTAACTGTTGGATTGCCGTATCCATTTCTTCCTGCGTTTTACCTTCACCCTCGACGGTTGCTTTTGCCAAGGCGCTTCGCACTTCCTGAAAAAATCCAACCTCATCCCGGATTTTAAGAGCCTTTTCATGGGGAACAGCAAGTGCAAAGGCCTTCGATAACGCCGTCACCGATTCGAGATAGCGCGTCTTGCCTTCTTCGATTTGAAAAATATGTTCCATGGCCGCAGCAATGCCGGAAAGCCGTTCCGCCGGTGTTGCATTAATGAGCGATATATAGTCAAAACCATGGTACATCGTGACCACAATATCATATTTCTCAAGCATCACAGCGACGGCCTCTTCCTGATCAAATGTCGCTTTTCCACGACCGCCAGCTTCAGTATAATCGGCCAATGCACGCTTCAGTTGATAGGCAAGTCCGATATAGTCGACCACCAACCCGCCCGGTTTATCTTTAAAAACACGATTGACCCGCGCGATTGCCTGCATTAATCCATGCCCCCGCATCGGCTTATCCACATACATGGTATGCATGGACGGACAGTCAAATCCCGTAAGCCACATGTCGCGGACAATAACCACAGCAAGATGGTCTTCAGCATTTTTAAACCGCTTGGCCAATGTTTCACGCCGGGCCTTATTGCGAATATGAGGTTGCCATTCGAGCTTATCCGATGCCGCGCCCGACATGACAATTTTGACAATTCCTTTATCGTCGTCACCACCGTGCCATTCAGGTCGTAACTTTACAATCGCGTTATACATATCTACACAGATGCGGCGGCTCATGCATACGATGAGCACCTTTCCCTTCATGACGCTCTGCCGCTCCTCGGCATGTCTCACGAGGTCTTCCGCCACAAGGGCAATCCGTTTTTCCGTTCCCACCATTGCCTCAAGGGCAGCCCACTTGGTGCGCAGACGCTGTTTTGCCGTTTCTTCTTCTCCCTCGGTAATTTCTTCAAATTCCGGATCGATTGCAGGCCACTCATCCTTATCGAGTTCTGTTTTTGCAAGCCTTCCTTCGTAATAGATGGGCACAGTTGCCTTGTCTTCAATGGACCGAAGCATATCGTAGGTATCTATGTAATCACCGAAAACCGCAGGCGTGCTCCGGTCATCCCGTTCAATCGGCGTGGCGGTAAAGCCGATGAATGATGCCTTGGGCAAGGCGTCGTGCATGTGGCGGGCATATCCGTCGATAAAGTCATACTGGCTGCGGTGGGCTTCATCGGCAATTACCACGATATTCTCTCGATCGGATAACTTCGGATACCGATCCCCTTTCTCTTCGGGCATGAACTTCTGAATCGTGGTGAACACAACACCTCCGGCGGGAATGTTCAAAAGTGTCCGAAGATGGGGTCTGGATTCAGCCTGTACTGGTGTCTGACGCATGAGATCCCTGCACCGGGAAAAGGTCCCGAAGAGCTGCTCGTCCAGATCGTTGCGGTCGGTGATGACGACGATGGTCGGGTTTTTCATTGCCGGATGACGGATGACTTTGCCGGCAAGAAAGGCCATGGAAAGACTTTTGCCGCTTCCCTGAGTATGCCATATGACACCGATGCGGCGGCCGCCGAAGTGAGTTGATGTCGTCCAGCCCGGCGCGGCAGCTTCCTATATCTCAAAAGGATTCAATTCATCGTGGACGGGAAAATCGGCATATAATTGTCCTGATTTGGCTGTAATACCACAGGCCGACAAGGTGCATTCCACGGCCTTGTTGACGGCATGATATTGGTGATAGGCGGCAACTTTTTTAACGATAACACTCCCATCGTCTTCAAAGACGATAAAGTTGAGGAGCAGGTCAAGGAGACGACGCTTGTCAAAAATTCCCTTGATAAGCACTTCCAGTTCTACCAAGCCCTTCGGAACAACTTCCGTACCGTCAACGGTGCGCCAGGGCATGAAGCGGTCCCAGCCGCTGGTAATGGAGCCGCACCGCGCCTCAAGACCGTCGGAGACGATTAAGAGTTCGTTGTACGCAAAAAGTGTGGGTATATCCTGCTTATACGTCTGGAACTGGTTAAAGGCCTGCCGGATTGTCGCCTTTTCGTCGGCGGGATTTTTCAATTCCACCACCGCCAGGGGTAGCCCATTAACAAAGACCACCAGATCGGGCCTGCGGTTTATTCGATTCTCAACCACGGTAAACTGGTTGACCACAAGCCAGTCGTTATTTTCCAGATCCGCTAAATCGAGAAGCCATACTTTATCGAAGACCTCGCGGCCATCGTCCATATAGGAAACGTCCACCCCGTCGGTCAGAAACCGGTGAAACCGCCGGTTGTTTTCAATCAGGCTGGGACTTTCGGTGCGTGTGATTTTACGAAGGGCATCATCAAGCGCACTGTACGGTATATTCGGATTAATATCATGGAGTGTGGTTCGCAGTCGGTCTTCCAGTACGACATGATCATAATCCTTCCGCTCACAGGAAAGGCCGTCCGGACTGATGTTGGGACCGAAAGCGGTTTGCCATCCAAGGGATTCAAACCAGTCGAGGGTGGTTTGTTCAAGGGTGTTTTCGGAAGTTTTACTCATCGTCACCCTCTTGCTTGTGCTTGCCCTGAATCCGTTTGACTTCCCTGTCAAAGTCTGAAATGAACTCCCGGTCCTGTCGCTTGCGATAGGTGTCATATTCCTGTTCGGCTTTGAGTTTGGCCTCTATCGCGCTCGCTTTGCCCTTATCTTGAAGAATGGGATAGTTGGAAAGTTCCAGAAATTTGTGAAGGAACTGGATCCAATCTTCCATTTTCATCAACATTTGCCGTTCAGCCCGATTTTCCGCAAGGTCAAGATAGGCGGAAACAATGCGGTTCAATTCTTTGATGTGCGCCTCGTTTAAATAGTTTTTAGCGACGGAAACATCCGATTTCATTATCTTGCCGTCAGGCGCCTGTTTCCAACTGGTCAAACCCATGTGTATTTTCCCTGCATCGGCCGAGGCATAGATGATTTCAGCGGCGGTCTTGCCGGTAATGGCCCAATGGAGCTTGTTCTGCACTGTGGCAAAAAAATCCTTGGTGATGGGCGCATCTTCGTCGTAATCGGCCGCAAGCGCGTAAATGTCGGTGATCTTTTGATAGAAACGTCGTTCACTGGCTCGAATCTCCCGGATACGTTCAAGGAGTTCATCGAAATAATCCTTACCAAAGCACTTTCCCTGCTTGAGCCGTTCATCATCCAGCACAAAACCCTTGATGATAAACTCTTTCAAGGTTTTGGTCGCCCAGATGCGAAACTGGGTGGCCTGATAGCTGTTGACCCGATAGCCCGTAGCAATAATGGCGTCGAGGTTGTAATATTCCAGCTTCCGCTTTACGCTGCGACTGCTCTCTTGGCGAACTGTTTCCAAAATGGAAAGAGTTGACTTCCTGTCCAGTTCTCCTGTCTCGTAGATGTTCCCCAAATGTTTGCTGATGGCGGGTACTTCAACGCCGAACAGCCGGGCAATATCCTTCTGCGTCAACCAAAAATTCTCATCCTGAAATAATACCTCGATCTTCTTATCACCATCCGGCGTGCTGTAGAATATAATTTCGCTGTTCATACGCCAGCCTCCCTGTCTGCGTGTTTACCTGCCCCGTGGGAACCCGTCTGCCGTGCCATGTCCGGTACCAGCAGGTTCGGACTGATGTCGGGACCGAAAGCGGTCTGCCAACCCAAGGATTCGACCCAATCAAGGGTGGTTTGTTCGAGGGTATTTTCGGTGATGCTGGAGACGTTATCATTCATTGGACCTCTCCTCGTTATTGCTGGCGTTGTCTTCCTCCTTATGTTCGGCGATAATTCGATCCGCATCATGGTTGTAAGATTCTGACAAGCTCCTAAGCGTGACTGCGAAACGCTGATATCCAGCGTTCTCAACCTCATTGGCTTTTTGTCTATACTGTTCGGCAAGCTCTCGTTCTGGTTTTCCAGTTGGGTCGACCCAGTGAACCCCACGAGAATTGAAAATTGCAGTACGGAAACCGTTTCGCATTTCCTCGGCATCCTTTGCATTGAGTGCATTGGCAACGGTTTGATCTATCCATAATCCTTGCAGATCAGGTGGACAATAAATTAGAACTTGTCCTACATGTGTCAAGGCTACTTCAAGATGCCCGGATTCAGCACACGCCTTCTTGGTATGTTCAAACCACTGTGTAAATTTCTCCCCCGAAAAAATGCCATCAGGCTGCATGCCTGGTGGGGTGCGCCATTCATGAAGGAGTCTCCACGCATTTGTAGCAATGGATTTTTCCTGCTCGTTTGGCTCTTTCTCGGATTTGCCCTTCTTTTTTGAACGATAAACAAGACGTATAACCTCACAGAAAAATGCTGTGTCAGAAGCGAGTCGATTTTCCAACAACTCCGGCGAAGCGCCATGATATCGATCCAGTAAGGGCAGGTATGCCCACTCAACCCGGAAAAGATCTTCGGGATCAGTGTCAGGATCATCTTGTAAGGCCTTTATTATTTCAACAATGTCATATGTGTCCATCGCGTATGAAGGTTCTTTGGAAGATACCGCAGAAAGAAGAGCCTTCACGCTTTGCGACTTATCCAACGGCTGTTTGTTATAGAGCATTCTATTCAGGCAGCTGATCGCAACATTGGGCCTTTCATTTTCCAGCAGTTTATCAATGGCATCCTCAAGGTTGCCATCTGGCTGATAAGGATTCGCACTTGTTCTACTCCAATATTCATTTTCAGACCCTCCAAGCCACGCTCCCGCACGAAACCAAGCCTCCTCTGTAAAGGGCAGATAGCTTAAAAACTGGCCGATCTGTGAGACTGACCAACCCGATCTATCCAGTCCATCGACCCATGCCCAACCATTGCTATTTCGGCGACTCCAAATATAGCCGCTTGTGAATTGTGCGAGTTTCTTATTATCTGTTTCCAGCAGTGCTGGAAGTATCCTTTTATCAATTTCTGGCTCGGCGATTACACCAAGGGAATGACCGACATGAAAAGGCAACTTAACAGATTCGGCAAACCAGGTTACCGCATCCGTTCCGCCATAGGCCAAGATATCTTTTATTGCCTGCTGACGGCGTTCATCGAGCTTCCGCCGCTGTTCTTCCCAGTTTCCTTTTTCTTCGTAGAGATCGAAGTCACGACCGCTAAACAACCTGCGATGAAGGTTTAATGGATTGGTAGGGGCAAGTTTTGCGGCAACATTCTCGATTTTTGAAATGATGTCAGAACTCAGTGCCCATTTTGCATCGGAAAAGCGTCTGTGCTTTAAGGCAAACTTAGTCAGTCCAGTCCAAAGTGCCAGACGTTCATCTTCTGGTTTGCTGCATACAGCTTCCGATGACAGGTGTTCCAGAACTTTGTCGAAAGAAGGCTGAGGCAAGTTGTCGAGATGACCAACAAGCTTATGCAGCTTTTCCATGTCATGGCTTGCCATCGAAGCCGCCAGTTCAGCGTAAAAGGTAACCTGCTCCCAATACTCCTTTTGAGTCACGCCCTTTACCCAATCATCGGGAATGGTATTACGCCATGAAGGCTTATGAGCACCCATTGACATCTGGTGCTGGTTTGGCAGTAGGCTGAGCAAGAGCTTCCATGCAACTGCCGGAACCTCCTTTTGAAGAGTTTGCAGCGCAACCTTGCGCTTATTGATAGACGCCGTGGTTTGAGGAAGCCACGGAAGCAAAATCGTCGTGAGGGAATTGGTCGGACGGTTGGCCCAGTTGCCACCAGGGTCAAGGGTGGATAGATCACCAAGAATCACACACACTCTAACCAAGAATTTCTCATCCCATGCGAGAGTTTCCAACGCCCAAAGCAAGCCGGTAAGGTAATTTCTGCCGGTGATGCCATCGCCTTCTTGTGAGAATAGCTCGTCAAACGGGCAGGGAGTTTGCTGCAACGCATTTTCAACCGCGTTCAAAAACTCATCAGGGGATGATTCAGCCAAAACCGAGAGCAGATTATTCAAGCTGCCCCACAATACCCAATCCGCATTCTCAAAGATTTCTCGAATAGCAAGAACGGCAATAGTTTCTGGCTTATTTTGTGAGCAGTTATTCAAATCGTCGGGTTGGGTACCAAGAAGTGTCAGACTTTCAGCCAGACCCTTCCGAAGTTCTGGTGAATGCTTCAATGCCTTCCCATGAATGATAGCGGCATAGCGTTCTTCGGGAGATAATTCAAACTGGGGATCGCGCTCTGACAAGACGGTGACAACACACTGCTTCAAGTTGTCCAAATTATCATCAAAGAGCCTTGTACCTAAAGCCTGCCATAAGCTTTTCCGGTCAGTAACACGCCACCTACCGTTTTTCAGGGAAACTGGACTTTCTGGTTGTTGTAGTATCTCCCTGATTTTGGGAATCCAAGAACCAAACTCCTCATTGGCGAGTTGACAAACGACTTCAAGATCGGCTGCGTTTTTCTCATTCCATGCGCCAAGAAGATTGGCAATCACCAGATCAGAAGCGTATGGGTACTGATTCCAATTTGGCTTGGCTGACGGCAACTGACCAGATGAAAACTCGTGAGGGATGACCTCATAGACCCGTTGCTTGAAGGCGGTATGTAAATCATCGGGAAGGCTTTCTGGTGAAATGGTGCCCGCGTTCTTGTTGGCAGATTGCACCTCATCGACAAGTCGAGACCACAACGACTGTGCATTCTCCTGTGAATATTGACCAATCAGAGAATGAAGTAGCGATAAAGTGACTCCGGCCTTGATATCTAAGTCATAGCCAAGAAGGTGAAAATGTTTCAGGAATTCAAAAAGAATTTCGTCTGAAACAGGATTGCCACCATTAGCATTTTTCAGATTTGTTTTGAAGGTTTGTAACTTGTTTTGTTTTCTCTGGCTGCTGAAATGAGTCAGTTCTACTTTTTTGATAAATTCGTCAGCGTTTTCCGAGTGCCTTGCCCATTCAAGAATGGTACGTACATCGTTGACATCCGTTGCGCTCAATGGGCCGGTGATAAGGGCAATGGCATCTTTGCCTCTGGAAAACAGGCTGGCATTGTTAAAGTCGTTCCACGCGGCCTGAATGACCTCGCCGAAAACTTTGTCATTTTTAGTGATGCTGATGGAATGCTTGATCTGACCGAGAATCTTGTGCTTCTGGTCACTGCCTGTCTTTTCGACAAAAACGATCATATCATCGGTATCATACCCGGCAAATTTACCTTGCAGCTTTATCTTGCTGATAGGCCAGCAAGGCATACAAGGTGCAAACCCGCCAGTAAGCATGAGCACGACAAAAGACGCCTGCACATGTGCCTCGAATTGTCCACCACCGCCACCGGTCGAAAAAGGATTGCTGAGTTGTTTGCTATTATTGGTCATGGGCCAGCCCCTCCTCTACGAATTTTTCCGTATCCGGAACTCGCAGTTCGCCCGAAATGAGTTTGGGGAGTAGTGTGTCGCGAAGAGAGGCAAGGGTGGCGGTCTCTTTATCATTCTTATCAATTCGCTCGAACATTGGATGCACTTGTTGCCAATAAAATCTTAAAATATTCTCATTTGGAATAACTACTCTTTGATTCTTAATGTCTGTCTGGGTTACGAGCGGCTGTGTCGAACCTCTGTTTAATGAATCAAAATCGATTCTATGGAGGATAAAATAAAGATATTCCAAATAGGAATTACACAAAGGAAACAATAAAAGCGTATTATCTGACGGCCAACATTCTTCTGTAATGCGAAATATTTTTCCCAGGGTTCCAACACGTCCTGTCAGTAAAAATGGTTCTGAAATCATCGGTGTTGAGACATAAGCCATAATGCCGCCGCCGCCATACAAAGGTATGGTAAATTCTCCCGTTTTCTCTTTTGACCTTTTCTGCGGTCTTTTTCCACTTGTCACATTCGCCAAATCTGCAATGGCTCCGACTTCCCATCCTTTCGGAATCTCTCCAAGTTCCGAATCCTCGAAGCTGTCGGGGAAGATGTTGGCGATTTCTTTGGGAAGACCGGGGTCGCGGCCTTCGGCTTTGGCGCGGACGGGATCGAAATCGATAAACCAGCTCTTGAAGATGGTGCGGGCCATTGCCTCCAGTGTTTCATTCATCTTGCGGTTCAGTTCGATTTTGTCGTCCAGCGATCCGAGGATATGGGCTATAGCGCGTTGTTCAGGGTGTTCTGGAACAAGTATTGGTCGTGCATGTGCTGCATCGCGATTCAGACCGGGGACAGCACTATCTGCGTTCATGTGTTCTAATCCAATTGACTTGAGCAAGTAATACGTGAAGCTAAGATCTCTGTCAGCTTTACCGACTATATAAAAAGTGGTATCAATTGGCCAAAATGGCTCAGGGGCAAAATGAACGGCTCCGACGGTGCCTTTTCGGCCAACGACAATCCCAGACTCGTCTACCAATGGCTGATCGTGCACTCCCACTGGACCATTGGAACCATAGACCTTGATATTTCCATTCATGTTGCGTTTCTTCTCAGGCAGTCCTTTCCCGTATGCAAATGGGCAGAAGGAGCCAACAGTTGTAGATGTCCAATCACTCACCATAATCCAGAACCTCTAAGTTCTTCTTGATGGTGGCTTCGAGCTGATCAGCTCCGCCATGAATCATTGCCGTTTATTGAAGCTCGCACAATCAAACATGTCCATGCCATGGACATGTTTCTATAACGTGTTCATCAATGCACTAAATCAGTGCATGACTTTTCGGTATGCACTGATTATAACTATATTAGTGCTCTCTTCCGTGGTATGCACTGATCCGGTGTATCCCTTATTATTTTGTAAGCAGTTCATACAACGGTATATTAAGGAACACAAATTCATTTCCGATTTTTTCCTTTTTTAAAATGCTGATCTTGGTTAGTTCATTGAGGTAATTGCTGGCAATATTACGTGAAGCGATTCCCTTATCCACAAGAAACGCAATTTTACAGTATGGCTGCTGGAACAGAAGCTCGATGAGTTCCTTGGAATAAACACGACCAGGCAACTTTTCCTTGGCGACAAGGCGTGTTTTTTCCATCAGATCCCGGATCGCAAAAATCCTCTCTCTAGTAAACAGAGCCGTGTCCTCCACAGCATTAAGCATATAAAGAATCCATGGTTCCCAATCGGCATGTTCCGTGACCCGCCGCAAAAGTTTGTAGTACTCGCCCTTGTTTTCAATGATATATTTGCTCAAATATAAAATCGGCAGTTCCAGAAGGCCACTGAACACAAGGTAAAGAATGTTGATAATTCTCCCTGTCCTGCCATTGCCATCTAAAAAAGGGTGAATTGATTCAAACTGATAATGGATAACAGCTAATTTGATTAGCGGATCTATGGAGTCTTCAGCATGAATAAAGTCTTCGAGATTCTTTAATTTGTCTCGGATAACCGATTCACCTTCAGGCGGAGTAAAAATCACCTCGCCGGTTACACCGTTTGCGACGGCTGTTCCGGGGATATTTCGAATGCCGGCCTGATTTTTTTTGATTGTCCTGACAATATCCACAAAAAGATTTGTTGTCAGAACCTGACGCCCCTTAAGAGCGTTAAATCCTTTCCACAACGCCTCCCGATATCTCAAAACCTCTTTGGTAGCGGAATCAATATTGGTGGTACTGGCGGTAAATGCCCTAAAAAGTGCATCATTAGTCGTAATGACATTTTCAATCTCTGAACTTACTTTGGCCTCTTGAAGAGTGAGGGAATTTACAAGAATGGCTTGGTTGGGAATCGTCTCGCCAAGCCCCTTGAGTTCCGCCAGTGCACGCGTTGCCGTAATTGCTTTCTTGAGCACCTCTTTTGTCTCAATATCCGCCTTTGGCGGAAGCAACGGAAGATCGTTACATGGCTTTTTCGGATCAAATTTCATAACCAAGACCTTTCAAGTTTTTTGCAATTATTGCTTCCAGCCGGCATGACTCAGAGAACTGTTCTTTTAATTGTATCGTGAGTCGGGTCATTTTTTCTTCGAGCGGTTCGCCGTCATCCGCCACCTCTTCCGCGCCGACATAGCGGCCAGGGGTAAGAACATAGCCGTGGTCTCTAATTTCTTTCGTTTCGATCGACTTGCAGAACCCGGGGATATCTTTGTACCCCTCACCCCCACCCTCTCCCACAGGGGTAGAGGGGGTTATCGGTTCACCTCGCCAGGCATGGTAGGTTCCGGCGATCCGGTTGATCTCGTCATCGGAAAGTTCACGGTGAACCCGGTCTATAAGAGTTCCCATCTTTCGGGCATCGATAAAGAGGGTCTGACCGCATCGGTTGCGGAATCTGCCGTTTTTCTTGTTCCGGGAGACAAACCAGAGACAGACGGGAATCTGGGTCGTATAAAAAAGCTGCCCCGGAAGGGCGATCATACAATCCACGAAGTCCCCCTCGATGATGCTTTTTCGGATTTCGCCTTCGCTTGCCGTATTGGTGGACATGGAACCGTTGGCCATGACAAACCCGGAAATCCCCGTCGGAGAGAGGTGGTGGATGAAATGCTGAATCCATGCGTAGTTTGCGTTGTTTACCGGCGGCACTCCGAATTTCCAGCGAACATCGTCCTTGAGCCGCTCGCCGCCCCAGTCGCTCATATTGAAGGGGGGATTGGCAAGGAGAAAGTCGGCCCTGAGATCTTTGTGCAGATCGTTGCTGAAACTGTCCGCCTGTTGTAAGCCAAGATTGGGATCGATGCCGCGGATGGCCAGGTTCATTTTGGCAAGCTTCCAGGTTGTTGCGTTCGACTCCTGCCCGTAGATGGAGATATCGCCGCGCCTGCCGCCGTGCTCTTTGACAAACCGTTCACTCTGTACGAACATGCCTCCCGAACCGCAGCAGGGATCATAAATACGACCTTTATAGGGTTCGATCATTTGAACAAGGAGTTTGACGACGCATTGGGGCGTATAAAATTCACCGCCCCCTTTACCTTCGGCGGTGGCAAATTTTCCGAGAAAGTATTCGTAAACACGGCCCAGGATGTCTTGTGAGCGGGACGCGTCGTCGCCGAGGCCTATTGTGCTTACGATGTCGATAAGCTCGCCCAGACGATATTTGTCAAGGGCGGGACGTGCATAGTCCTTGGGCAAAACGTTTTTGAGGAAGGGATTTTCCTTTTCGATGGCAACCATAGCGTCATCGACGAGCTTGCCGATGGCAGGCTGCTTCGCCCCCACCCTAAGGGCTTCCCAGCGGGCTTCTTTGGGCACCCAGAAGACATTGGCGGCGGCATATTCATCACGGTCTTCCGGGTCGGTGTATTCCGTCTCTCTGGTCTCCTCCAGTTTCTTATATTTGGCCTGGAAGGTATCGGAGATATATTTCAAAAAGATCAATCCAAG
>Ga0265596_1000035_pt1 | contig 102447 bp, 101 predicted proteins | sample saktaG_FD_190143 | JGI IMG/M metagenome (GOLD analysis project Ga0265596, IMG submission 190143) | Saline water microbial communities from Sakinaw Lake, British Columbia, Canada - sak_2013_06_06_60m | ecosystem: Environmental > Aquatic > Non-marine Saline and Alkaline > Saline ...
TAGGTTTATTTCTCCTTTCTTTTATTAAATTGATTAATGATTAATTATATTATTAACCCCTGTCTAATTTTAACACTTATGTATTTATTTAGTTTATAATTAATTTATAGCATTATGGATAAAAAAAAGAATCATAAACAGACTAAGAAAATAGATAAAAGCCAGGAATACCTAAGTGGTTGGCAAAGAACTCAAGCGGATTTTGAAAATTATAAAAAACAAACCGAAAAAAGAATTAAAAATGTGATTGAGTTTGCCAATGCTGAATTATTGTTGGATTTATTGCCTTTATATAGTCATTTTAAATCTGCTTTACAGCATATTCCTGCTGAGCAAAAAGAACAGGGTTGGTGTCAGGGCTTAAAACATATTAAAAAATTATGGCAAGATTTATTTGCTAAATTTGATATTCAGGAAATAAAGACCATTGGTCAAGAATTTGATCATAATTTACACGAGGCAATTGAGTTTGAAAAACATAGTAATAAAAAAGACCATGAAATTATTAAAGAAATTCAGCCCGGCTATAAATTAAATGATAAAGTAATTCAACCTGCAAAAGTGATAGTAAATAAATTAAAATAAATCCCTCACCTTTTTCAAGAAAGGTGAGTGGATAAATTTAAAAGTAGTTTGCTAATTTATTACAAACTACGAACTACCTGCCTTCGCCGAAGCGGCTACGCGCAGGCAGGCTAACTATTAACCAAAAAAATATGCAATTAATCAAATGGAGTCCTATGTTTGATGAAGAAGATGACTTTTTTAATTTTCCTATGATTAGACCAACCAATGTTCCTTCGTTAGACATCTATCAGGACAAAGATAATGTTTACGCTAAAGTAGCATTGCCTGGTATTGATCCAGAAAAAATAAATATTTCTATTGAAAATAATATTTTGACTTTAGAATCTTCAGTAGAAAAGAAATCAGAAATTGATGAAAAAAATTATTATCGTAAAGAAATCAGATATGGTTCATTTCGTAGAAACGTTCAATTACCAACCCAGGTAGAAGGCGATAAAGCTGAGGCAGAATATGAAAAAGGAATTTTGACCATTTCTATTCCTAAAAAAGAAGAGGTCAAATCCAAGAAAATTGCGGTTAAGGTAAAGAGTAAATAAACCACCTCACTATTTCTCCCTCTCGACCCCTTTTGTCTCTCGACAAGCTCGAGACATTTTCCCCTAATTAGGGGAAGTAGGAGAGGAAGAAATAGTAGGGATTAACAATTTAGAAAAACGATTTATGTTAAATAGTGGAGCATTATTTAATGCTCGGTTGTTACGGAAAAGAATGACTGAGCCCGAAAAGATACTTTGGCAGAAGTTGAGAACTAAGAAGTTAGGAGTTAAGTTCCGTCGTCAAATGCCTCTTGTTTTTGAAAATTGTCATTTTGTAGTTGATTTCTATTGTGCTTTAGTGAAGTTAATTATTGAAGTTGATGGTGGAATTCATAATCGACCAGAAATAAAAGAATATGATGAATTTCGAGAAGATATTTTGAAACGAGCCGGCTATAAGATTATAAGATTCAAAAACAAAGAAGTTAAACATAATTTAGATAAAGTTTTAATAAAAATAAAAAAAGTCCTGTCCAACAGTCTTTCTCCTAGATAGGAGAGAGATGTCCCTGCCTCGCCGGCAGGCAGGCGAAGGACAGAGAGATTCAAAACAATTTAGATCAAGTTTTAATAAAAATTAAACAGATTTTCTAAGAAGATCCCTTTCCTAGATAGGAGAGGGAAACCCGAAGGGAGGGAGAGGTTGAAAATTTATGGAAAATAACATGTTATTACCAAAAAAATTGATTCAAAAATGTCCAATTTGCGGGCAAGAATACAATCATAATAAGATTAAAATTTTAGAAAGCGAGGACTTGTATATTTTGTCTTATTTAAAATGTGCTAGCTGTAATTCTGGTTTAGTTTTGAAGATTTTAATGCTCCCGCATGGTATGGTCGGGCAGGCAATTGTTACTGAATTAGATGAGGAAGAATTAATAGATATTAAAAAAAATAATCAGCCCATCGCTAGTGAAGATGTGTTGTTTATTTATGATTTTTTTAAAAAGGGTGAAGTTTTATTTTCTGGGGCATTAACAAAGGAAAAGAACTTAGTTAAAGAGATTAAATAATTAAAATAAATGGAAAGAAGATTTATACAAACATTAACAAATAACTTTGAGTCATTTGCACATCAAACAGAAGATGGTGTTGAATTTTGGTTAGCTAGAGATTTACAGCACTTATTGGGGTACTTAAAATGGGATAATTTTCAAAACGTAATTTCTAAAGCAAAAGTGGCTTGTAAATTATCTGGACAAAATATTCTAGACCATTTTCCCGACGTCAAGAAGATGGTTAATATCGGCTAGGACACACAAGATGAGGAAGAAATTAAAGGTATTAAGAAATTCAACCAGCCAATTAATAGTGGAGATGTGTTGTTTATTTATGATTTTTTTAAAAAGGGTGAAGTTTTATTTTCTGGGGCATTAACAAAGGAAAAGAACTTAGTTAAAGAGATTAAATAATTAAAATAAATGGAAAGAAGATTTATACAAACATTAACAAATAACTTTGAGTCATTTGCACATCAAACAGAAGATGGTGTTGAATTTTGGTTAGCTAGAGATTTACAGCACTTATTGGGGTACTTAAAATGGGATAATTTTCAAAACGTAATTTCTAAAGCAAAAGTGGCTTGTAAATTATCTGGACAAAATATTCTAGACCATTTTCCCGACGTCAAGAAGATGGTTAATATCGGCTAGGACACACAAGATGAGGAAGAAATTAAAGGTATTAAGAAATTCAACCAGCCAATTAATAGTGGAGATGTGTTGTTTATTTATGATTTTTTTAAAAAGGGTGAAGTTTTATTTTCTGGGGCATTAACAAAGGAAAAGGACTTAGCCAAAGAGATTAAATAATTATATGGAAAATCAAGTTTTAATATTAACTGGTCCGGCTGGTTCTGGAAAGACAATAATTGCTGAGTTGTTGGTTAAGAATAGAGGTTTTGTATTATTAGATGGAGATCATGAAGATACAGAGTTTTTCCCAAATGGTAATCAATGGTTGTCAGAAAATTCTGAGAAATTATCTCAAGCTCACGACAAAATATTAAAAAAAGCTAAAGATATTTTTAATTCAGGTAAAAGCGTGGTTGTCGATTATATTATTTTTGATCAATTTTCAAAGTTTATCAATAAGTTTAAAAAAGAATTTAAAAGTAATCTAAAGATAAAAGTTCTTTTTCCAGATATAAATATAATGATGAAGAGAGATAAAGAACGAGAATGTTGGACTGCGGGTGAGGAGAATATATTGAGAATTTATGAGAAATTAGAAGCAGTAAAATCAGAGATAGGCATTGATAATTATATTGATACATCAAAGGAAACCCCAGAAGAAACTATAAAAAAACATTTTGTAATTTAAATAATTAAAATAAAAATATGGAAAATATGAATGTAAAATATGAATATAATGTAGATGTGTTGGAAAGAATAGGGATTTTTTATCCCTTTAGCCCCCATAATAATACAGTTTATGGATTAGAAAAAATGGGAGATACTTTGAATTATAGTAAATCTAAGCTGTTAGAAACTTCTTTTATTAAAGAGATTGGTAAGTATAGGTTAGATTTATGTAATGCGGACAATTCTTTTTTTGTTGTTTTGGATAATTTAGGCATAGTTAATGAAATGACAAATCCATATAGTAAAGGTTTTGCGGGTAATGAATTTAAGGATATGATTGTTAATGGTAATGTTGATATTATGTCTAATTCTTCAGACAATCCAAGTTTTATAGTAGACAGTCTGTGTGATTATTCAGCTGTAAAGACTTCAGAGGTAAATAATTATATTGTGTATGTTGCCGATTTTGATCCATTAGCTATGTTGTTTTATGATAATACAATTATTAATAAACCGGATTTTTTTTATTTATTAAAGGAAGAACAAATTTTAAGATTAAATAATATAGGATTTATAAGATTTGTAGAATATTTTAATAGAGAGATTAAAAAAAGATTTTTAAATAGATTTAAATTGTTAAGAGAAGATTTAAATTTTTACTATTAAATAAAATAAAAATTATGAAAAATTCAAAGATTATTAAAAAGTTTGAAAAATCTGTAATTTTATTACAAATTTTAATCCCAGAAGGGAATAATAAGAATAAAATGAGTATTAAGGGTACTGGTTTTATTGTCTCTAATGACGGTAAGTTTATTACCTGTGCTCATGTTTATGACCAAACTCCTAAAAACGAACGTGTATATCTTGGTGCAATGGTGCCTGGTGAAACAGATGATAATGGCCGTACTAGATATGATAGATTTGAGGTCAAGTTATTAGATATAGATAGAGAAAATGACGTTGCTTTAATGGAAATAGTAAATAATGATAATAAAATTTTTAATGCAATAAGCAATTTTGCAACTTCCGATGAAATTGAAGAGGGTGAAGATATCATGATTCTTGGCTATCCTTTGGCTTTAGAATTGTTAATGATGAAATTTGGAATTACAAAGTGTGCTAATAAATGTATAGTGAGCTCAATAAAGAGAAGAAGTAAAGATGGTTCTTTACATTTTTTTATGGTGGATACTCATATAAATAACGGTTCCTCTGGATCTCCAGTTTTTTCATCAGATTCGGGAAAAGTCATAGGTATTGCTAGTGGTAAAATATCTCAGAGAATCCCAATAAAAGAGAATGTAGTAGCAGACATTCCGGCTGATATGGGAATTTGTGGGCCAGTAAATTATATAGCAGATATAATTAATAAAAATAAAGATTTAAAAGATACTGTAAAAAATGCAATAAAAGCAGAGTTAAATAATTAAAATATATTAAAAAATAGCCATGAACCATTCATTACAATCAGGTTCACGGCACGAAAGGAAACAAAAAATATGTCGAAAATAATTGGAATTGACTTAGGCACAACCAATAGTGCCATGGCAGCGATTCAAGGTGGCAAACCGGAAATTATTGAAAACAAAGAAGGTGCTCGGACAACGCCATCAATGGTTGCCTTAACAAAAAACAATGAAAGGATTGTTGGACAACTTGCCAAAAGACAGGCAGTTGTTAATGCTGACAATACTTTGTTTTCTATCAAAAGATTGATTGGTAGAAAATTTGAAGACAAAGAAGTTCAAGAGGATATTAAGACCCTACCTTATAAAATTAAAAAGGCCGGCAAGGGAATCAAAATCACTATGGGTGATAAGGATTATACTCCGCAAGAAATTTCAGCGATGATTTTACAAAAGTTAAAAGCCGATGCTGAAGAAAAATTAGGCGGTAAAGTAGAGGAAGCAGTAATTACGGTGCCGGCTTATTTTGATGACGCCCAAAGACAGGCCACTAAAGATGCTGGAGAAATTGCTGGTTTAAAAGTTAAACGTATTATTAATGAGCCCACAGCTGCGGCTTTTGCTTATGGATTTGATAAGGAAGACGATAAGCAGATTGCTGTTTATGACTTAGGTGGTGGAACATTTGATATTTCTGTGCTAGATATTAGTCATGAAAAGGACTCTAAACAATCTACTATTGAAGTTAAAGCTGCTACTGGCGACACTCATTTAGGCGGGGATGACTTTGACCAGAAAATTATTCATTGGATTATTAAAGAATTTAAAAAAGACCAGGGAATTGATTTATCTAAAGATAAAACTGCTTTACAAAGATTAAAAGAATCAGCTGAAAAGGCCAAAATTGAATTATCTACAGCTCAAGAAACCGAAATTAATCAGCCCTTTATTACTACTGATGATTCTGGTCCCAAACATTTGGTTTTAAAAATGACCAGAGCTAAATTAGAAGAAATTGTTGGTGATTTAGTAGATAAGACCTTAATTCCTTGCCAAAAAGCAATTGATGATGCGGGATTTAAAAAAGGAGATATTGATGAAGTAATTTTAGTTGGCGGTATGACCCGTATGCCTTATGTTCAGAAAAAAGTAGAGGAATTCTTTAAAAAGAAACCAAACGTGACTGTTAATCCAGATGAAGTAGTTGCTATGGGAGCCGCTATTCAGGCTGGTCAATTTGAGGGCTCTATTGGTGGGAAAGAAGTTTTGTTATTAGATGTTACTCCTTTAACTTTAGGAATTGAAACTTTAGGCGGAGTAAGAACCGCATTAGTTGAAAAAAACACTACTATTCCATTTTCAAAGTCACAGATTTTTTCCACGGCTGCGGATAATCAAACTTCTGTAGAAATTCATGTTTTGCAAGGAGAAAGAGCAATGGCTCAAGATAATAAAACATTGGGTAGATTTATTCTTTCTGGAATTCCACCCTCACCACGAGGTGTTCCTCAAGTAGAAGTTTCTTTTGATATTGATGCTAATGGTATTTTAAATGTTAAAGCCGTTGATAAGGCCACTGGCACTGAACAAAAAATTACTATTACTGCTTCGTCTGGTTTATCTAAAGAGGAGGTTGAAAAAATGAAACAAGAAGCTGAAAAAAATGCTGAAGCAGACAAAAAAAAGAAAGAAGAAATTGAAATTATAAATAATGCTGATTCAGTTATTTTTAGTACGGAGAAATTATTAAAGGACTCAGAAGATAAGAAAAAATATCCTAATGGTATTTCTGATGAAATTAAGAAAAAAGTTCAGGATAAATTAGCTGAATTAAAGAAAGCCAAAGAATCTCAAAATATTGAGGACATTAAAAAGAAATTAGAAGAAATGAACACTGTAATACAAGAGATTGGTCAAGAATTATACAAGCAAGCTTCCGCCTCCGCAAACGCTTCGGCGGACAAGCAGGCTGAAACTAAGGTAGAGGATAAGAAAGAGGAGCCAGTTGAAGCTGATTTTGAGGATTCTAACAAAAAAGAAGAAACTAAGACTAAGGAAGAACCAAAGAAAGAGGAAACTAAATAATTAACACCCTCACCCTTAATCCCTCTCCCTCAGAGAGGGAGAGGGAAATTAATTTTTAAGCCCAAGGGGGTGGCATAATTAATCAACAAGTAAGCGCCCTTCTCCGTCAAAGATGGAGAAGGGGTGGGGATGAGGAAAATATATTTATCCTGTTAAACCAACATTTTATTTTTCGAACGGAACGAGAGTCATAAAAAGTCTGAACGAAGTGAAAACATTTTATGACCGAGTGAGTGAGAAAAGAATGAATACCCCGTCAGCTTGCTGCGGGGTTAAGGTGCGACCGAATGCGAGTTCCAAATCAGAGTCCAAAGTTTGCCTGCCCGCCATAATTTTAAGTAAAATTAAGGCGGGCCTGTCTGCCGACCTGTCTCCCGAAATTTTAATGAAGGGAGAATCCTTGGCGAAGGCAGACTTTGGGGTTTGATACCATTCATTAATGTTTTTTATAATGTTTAACAGGAAGAATTTAGAATAAAAATCTACAAAATTAAAAAATAATATTTAACAGGATGGACAAACAACAAAAAGTAGAAATTAAGATTGCGGATAATATTCCGGGTGGTCAATATGCCAATGCTATGCAGATTAGGCATAATAAGGATGAGTTTTTATTAAATTTTTTAAACATTACTCCGCCCAACGGCAGAGTTTCTGGAAAGATTATTACTAGCCCAGGACACATGAAAAGAATGATTAAAGCTATGCAAGAGAATTTAGAAAATTATGAAAATAGCTTTGGAGAAATTAAAGAGGCCTCTAGTCCAGAAAAAAATCTTGGTTTTGAAGACCGGAAATAAAAAATTCAAAAATCCTAATAACTAATTCCTAATGAATTTCAAATTAGAAATTAATAATTAGGAATTTATTAGATATTAGGATTTTGTAATTAGCAATTTAATTAATTTATGTCCAAAGACTATTACAAAACACTTGGTGTAGAAAAAGGTGCTTCTGATGCTGAAATCAAGAGGGCCTTTTCTAAGTTAGCCCATCAACATCATCCAGACAAAAAGGGAGGTAATGAGGCCAAATTTAAAGAAGTTAACGAGGCCTATCAAGTTTTAAAAGACAAGAAAAAGCGTCAACAATATGACCAGTTTGGTTCTGCGGACGGGAATCCTTTTACTAGCGGTTTTCAAGGTGGTCAGGCCAATTGGCAAGATTTTTCTCAAGGTTTTAATGGTGGTGGTTTTCAGCAAGGAAATATCAATATGGATGATTTGGGAGATATTTTTGGTAATATTTTTAGCGGGGGCTTTTCTGGCTCCAGAAGACACTCATCTAGAAGAAGAGGAAATGATGTAGAAGCACTTATGGAAATTAGTTTTATGGAGGCCGTGTTTGGTGCAGAAAAGAATATAGAGTTAAAAAAGAATATAATTTGTGATAATTGTGCTGGTCAGGGCGGAATAGGTCTTAAAATTTGTCCCAAGTGTAAGGGGTCAGGACAGGTAAAAATTCAACAAAATACTTTTTTCGGCTCTTTTCAGTCCGTAGTACAATGTCCAGATTGTGAGGGTCGAGGAGAAATACTAGAAAAAATGTGTGGCCAATGCGCAGGCAAGGGCTATGTTTTAGGAAAAGATAAAATAAAGGTTAAGATTCCAGCTGGAATTGATAATGGCCAGTCCTTAAAATTATTTGCTAAAGGCGAGCCAGGATTAAAAGGTGCGCCAGCCGGAGATTTATTTATTAAAATTAAAGTTAAACCAAGTACTAAATTTGAACGTGAAGGAGATATTATTAAATCCACTATTAGATTAAAATATTCACAATTGATTCAGGGCGATAAAATTTCAGTAGATACTGTCGATGGCCCAGTAAAATTAAAAATACCGGCTTTCACTTCCAGTGGCAAGATATTTATTTTAAAAAATAAAGGAGTATTTAGATTACATGGCCGGGGACGAGGAGACCATTTAATAACTGTAAAATTATTTATGTCAGATTCGTTGACCAAGGAGCAGAAGCAGTTAGTAGAGGAGTTGGAAAATAGAGGGCTATAAATCATAAAACTCCCCTCCTTAGATAAGGAGGGGGTGGGGGGTGGTTGGAATCTGACTCTAAAAAGGGTCTTTTTTTCTTGACAAAAAATTTATATTTGATAATATTTAATCAATATCAAAGATTAGTGTAAATATATGCCGTAATTAGCTGTAATTCTTGTAATTCGGCATACTTAGAGAACTTCTGGAGTGCTACAGAAGTTTGATGGTTATATCAGATGATGGTTATGTTAGATGTGTTGATCTGGCCATTAAGTTCTTGCGATGTGTGAGGATATTTGAGACGGTTTTGTTTGGGTGGAGCGACTGAAATTGATATTGCCTACGGGCATTCTAGAGGTATTGGTTTCAGAATTCAGAGCAATGAAGCTCAACAAAATATTACATTATTCTTTGAACCCCTGGGTATGAATTTGCTCGGGGGTCTTTTTTTATTTTTTTAAATTTTTTAACTTTATACCTTCTACTTTTACCTAATTTTAACTTTTACCTTTTATCCAACTTGTAGTATAATTAAATTAAGAATCAGGAACTAGAAATTAGAAATTAGATAAATTTTAACTTCTAAATTCCTAATGTCCTGACTCCTAAATACCTAACTTTATGCATCTAGAAAAATGGGAACAAATCAAGAATAAGGTTCTGGATGGTTTTGATGTTATAAATCAAGATACTCTTCAGGATGAAGACGGCCACGGCATTAAGGAAATTATAGAATTTAAAGGACCAATGGGCGAGATTAAATTAGAAATGAGTATTCGGGATTTAATTTTAGATAAGCATACTAATTATTCCAATCGGATTGGTTCAAGTGTGAGTGTTGATTATGAATATTCAGATACAGAAAAAACTTATAGATTAAAGGCCTATAAAAAAGTAGCTGGTGATTCCTCCTCCGCATCTGCTTCGGAGGACAAGTGGGAAGAGATTGAAAGCAACTCTTTTGCTAATTAAAAAGTAAAGAGTTGAAAGTAGAAAGTATTTTACTTTATACTTTTACCTTTATACTTTACACTAAATCCTATGTTGAAAATTTTTAAAAAGATTTTTAAAAAAAAGCCCAGTAATCTATTTGTTTATAAATGGGGCGTATTATCCGGAGTAGTGGAGGCCTTATTAATTTTATTTTCGGCTTTTACGGTTACGAATCTTTATGAGCTTTTTGCGGGTAATCAAAATGGTCTTTTAATTACGCTCTTATTTTATTTGGTAATTGTTATTATCATCAGTTTTTTTGTAGTTTTTGGCATGCCACTTTATTTGGCTTTTAAAAAGAAAATGATTGCCGAGGCCTTATTAGTTTTATTAATAAGTATAGCTGTTTTAGTGGTTTTTTTTACTTTTTTATTCTTAATTTTAATAATTTAAGTTAAGTATTTAATTAATAATTTTTGATTTATCCACTCACCTTTTATTTTTTAAAAAATGAAAGGCAGGGGATTTAAAAATTAGAAAGGAGAAAAAAATATGTATTATATTTTATTTGCAATCGTTTTTATTGTATTAATTTCTTTGCGACAAATAAATGAGTATCAAAGGGGGGTAAAATTTACCTTTGGTAAATTCACTGGAATAGTAAATCCGGGTTGGCGAATTATCTTACCTGTTATTCAAATTATGAAAAAAGTAGATATTAGAGTAAAAGCAGTTGATGTTCCAGACCAAGAATGTATTACCAAAGACAATGTTACAGTAAAAGTAAATGCAGTTATATATTATAAGGTAGCAGATGCTGGCAGGGCTATTATTGAAGTAGAAAATTTTTATTATGCTATTTCCCAATTAGCCCAGACCACTATGAGAAATATTGTGGGAGAGGTTGATTTAGACACTTTATTAGGAGAAAGAGATATGGTTTCTGATAAAATTCAAAAAATTGTAGATAAGGCCACTGACCCTTGGGGAATTAAAGTAAATAGCGTTGATTTAAAAGATGTGGTTTTACCAGAAAATATGCAACGTACTATTGCTAAGCAGGCCGAAGCTGAAAGAGAAAGAAGAGCAGTAATTATTAAGGCCGAGGGAGAAGTAATGGCCGCTGATAATATGGCTAAAGCTGCCCATGTTTTATCCAGTTCTCCTGGAGCTTTACATTTAAGAACATTGCAGTCCATTAATGATTTATCATCTGACCAGTCCAATACAGTTATTTTTGCTTTGCCCTTAGAGATATTACGAGCTTTTGAGAGTTTTAATGTTAAAGTTAAAAAAGAAATTTCTTAAATATAATAAAATTTTTTTTAAAATTTCTCCTCGGTCTCAAGAGACCAGCGGGATCGAGAGAGAAATTAAAAATTTATTAATAAACATATGTCTGAAAATAGTCGGGGCTTTTATTTACCCTTAAAAATTATTATAATTGGATTATTATTAATTATTGTTTTTATAGTTTTAATAATTTATTCTCAAGGACTGAATTATAATGAATCTAATGTAAATAAATCCAAGGTAATAGAAAAACCAGTTTTAAAAAACACAGAAGTAAATGTTGATTATGAAAAATTAGAATTTGAATACCAAGAGGCATTATCAAAAATTTTAAATAATTTTATGGGCAATTTTGAGATTCTAAGAGACCAGATTTTAGATTTAAAAGTTACTAATAATTATCAAAGATTTCATTTGGACTTAATTATTGCCTTAGATAATATTATTTATAATCAAGATAGAGAATTAGCCAAAGAACAATTACAGAGCATTATCGACAAGAATGAATGGATTAGGGGCCCATTAAGCAATATAATCTCTGATTGGAATTAATTTACTATGATAATTTATAAAAGATTTTTAGGTTTTTTAATTAGTTTTTTAATAGCTTCATCTCTTATATTTACTCATTACTATCCGGAGAAAATTTTATATTGTTTATTTTTTTCAATATTTTGTTTTTTGCTGTATTTTTTTACTATTAAGAATAGATTTGTTAAATATTCCTTTTTATTTAAGTGTTTTTTAATAGTATTATTATTTTCTTTTTCTCTGGGGCTTTTTTTTATTGTTATTGATTTAACAATATTAAAGTATATATTGGCTGTAATTTTGTTTATAGCCCTAGCAATGATATTTGATACTTTTTTTAAGAAGTTTTATCAAAACCAGGAGATTAGTCATTTTTTAATAGTATATATAGATCTTTTTTGTTTTTGGTTTATGTCTTATTTTCTTTTTTATGTGGTAATTTTTTTAAGATGGAATCTTTTATGGACAGCTTTGTTATTTTTTATAACAGTACTTGTTCTGTTTTCTATCAGGCTTTATTGGCAAAAAATAGATTTTAAGAAAAATATTGTATATGTTATTATTGGCGCCTTTATATTAGTAGAAGTTTATATTATTACTTCTTTTTTAGCGCTCAATTTTTATTCCAGTGTTTTTATGTTATGGGTCTGGTACTACTTGATTATTGACTTTTTTATTGATAAGATAAAAGATGAATTTATCTGGAGCAATAAGCGAAAGATAATATTTTTTGTTATTCTTTTATTCATTTTATACTTATTAAGCATTAGATTAAGATAATTATTTAATCATTTTGCTAATTAGAATTAGCTAATATTTTTATTAATTTTATGAAAAAAAGTTTATTTTTAATTAATTTATTAGTTGTTTTGGCCGTTTCTTTGTCGGCTGGCTTTTTTATTTCTACCAAAATATATCATGATCAATGGCAAGATATGATGAGTAAAGTTGTTGAAATTTCTGATAAACAAAGAATGAATATTATAGAAGATGAGTTTAGCCCTAATTCTTTAGAACACTCGCCTTTTTATAATTTAAACAATCAGGTTTGGCTAATAGCTGTTAAAAAGATTGGTTTAGCAAAAAATATAGATGTTTTAAATAAGATTCATTTTGACCAGGATTTTGTGGGCTATGCAATAGTAGTTACCAACGATGGTTGGTTAATGAGCAAAAATGACATAGGGGGTTTAAAAGATTTAGTTATTATAGATAATAAAAACACAATTTATGATGTAGAAGAAATTTTTGAAGACCATATTTTAGGTATAACTTATTTGAAGATAAACCAAAGCGGTTTACAGCCCATAGCTATTGGCGACTCTGATTTTTTAGAAGCAGGGGAATCAATATATTTAATTAAGCCCAATTTATATAATTATCAAAATGAAATTATTCTAAATTCAATTAGAAATCTACATTCTCCTTTTGTTAAAAATAGGCAGGATTTAATACATCAACCAGAAGATATTGTGATTTATGGGCTTTTAAACGATTATTTAGAGCAGGAATTGCCAGTTATTGATTCTAATGCTCATTTTGTGGGTTTTTCTGTTGATTTTGATAACCAAAGTTATTTATTGCCTAGTAAGTATATTAGATATTCTTTAAATCAATTTTTTAATAAAAATGAAATTATTTATCCTAGTTTAGGGATTAGTTATATAGATTTAAGTGAAGTAGTGATTGATGCCGACTATCCTAATAAAGGCGCTTTAGTTTATAAAATTTTAGACAAGAAAAGCGATTGGCAAGAAGGGGATATTATCACTAAAATTGGCAGTGATGAATTAAACCAAATTAAGTCCTTAAATACTATTTTATTAGATTATAATATTAATGATAGTTTAGATATTGAATTATTAAGAAATAATGTTCCGCTAAAGATTAAATGTACTATTAAGCCCTTAAATGAATCTCGTTAGCCCCGTTTAGAGATAAATTTCTAACGGGGTTAGATAAATGATTAATGCAAAATTATAAATTAATGGGAATATATTATAAAAATTTAATAGAAATATTTAAAATAAACCCCTACACCTAATTTAGGTATAAGTAGTAATTAATCAAAAATCTCATATCTATTAAAATTAGGTGAGGGGTAAACAATTATCTAACGGGATGAATCCCGTTGATAATAATATCTTACGGGATGAATCCCGTTGATAATAATATCTTACGGGATGAATAGAAAACGTAGAGAAAAAATAATCCTTTTAAAGATTAAAGCTGGGCATACAGATGCCTTTGCTGAGCTTTATGATATGTATTTTAAGCAGATTTATAGATATATTTATTTTAAGGTTCCTACTAAAGAAAAAGCTGAGGATTTGAGTAGTGAGGCGTTTTTAAAGTGCTGGGAGTATATTAATAAGCATAATAATATAGTAAAGAGTTTTCAGGCCTTTATTTATCAGGTGTCTAAAAATTTAATTGCTGATTTTTATAAAAAAAATAAAGAACTTCCTTTAGAATATGCAGAATCTACAGCAATAGAGGACCATTCTTTAGAGAAAAAAATAGAAAATATCTCAGATTGGCAAGTTTTAGAGAGTTCTTTAAGAAAATTAGGACAAATTAATCAAAAATGGCAGGAAGTGTTGGTTTTAAGGTATGTTGAGGATTTATCTACTAAAGAAATAGCCAAAGTAATGAATGAATCTGGGGCTAATGTAAGGGTGCTTTTGCACCGGGCCTTGGAAAAACTTAAAGAATTAGTTGATTAGATTTGATTTTAAAATCGTTCATTAACTTAGAATAAGCGGTTTTTTTTATTTATTCACAGGGGTATTTTATGTGGATAAGTAGGGGATAAGTTTTAGTTCTTAAAATAAATAAAGGTTCCCCGCAACAAGCCCTGTTAAATAAGATTTATATCTTATAAATCTTAAATCTAAATTTTATAAAATTTAGATTTATTTAACAGGGCAAGCTGACAGGGTATTTAATCGGAATTCGTTTCGCTCATACAAATTCGTCCCGTCTGCGGGATCTCGCTCTACGTCGCTAAATAAAAAACCGCTATGTATCAATAAATAGCGGTTTCGACCCGTCGGGTCGAATTTTCGGGTCGGATTTTGAAAAGATATTTTTCCAGGATTTGCTTCTTATTTAAGCCCCGGAAAAGAAAAGATAGCTTTGGATTAAGCAAAAAAGAGATTTCTGCTGTTTTTGAACCAAAAAGTTGATATTCTGCTTGAAATTCAGCGACATTTATAGAACTCATTTTTTCTTTCACAACCACATTTATATTTTGACTCCAATAAATATTAGAAAGCCAGGGGATCTTTAAAGCAACAAAATTATTGCTTTTTTTGAAGTCAAAAATCTCAAAATCATTTTTTTGGTTTTTATTTTCAACGCTATTTTTTGAAAATACAACTTTAATTTCAGTTTGAATCTCAGATTTTTCCTTATTTTCTGCGATTTGATAGAAAATAAGGATAGCTACGATGATTAAGAAAAGAATAATTGATAGGAGACATCTCATTCTAAGAGACCTATCTTCCTTTTCTGCTTTTTTTACATCTTTTTTTAACATTACATGCCTCCATAATATTTTTTTGATTTTTTAACTTTATAGTATTTTTTGAGTTTTGTCAATGCCGACCCTGGGGGTCGAAAACTATTTGACATATTTTTAGTTTTATTGTTTTATTTGAATATATAAAAAATAAGAAAATTTAAAACCTTGATTTTTGGCTTGAATAAGCCACAATAAGTTTGTAACATTTTGTCTTTTAATTCGTCATATTTAACGTAATCAATTATGTTTATAAGCCGTAAGTCATAAGCTAAAAAAACAATGAGAGATTTAATTAAAAAATTGAGCCAGTTTAAGGAAATAGAGCCAGACGAAAAGTATTGGCATGTCAATCGTTCAATTTTAATGAATACAATTGAAGTTACCACAAACACACAAGGACAACATTTTGGAAAATCCTTGTTTTTTAATATAAATATGTTTTTTAGATCTACTATGCCCAGTTTTAAAATGGCCACTGTTAGTTTAGTTGTCATTGCCACAGTTTTAACTACTGGATTTGGCGCTCAAGCCGCTATGCCCGGCAATCCTTTATATTATATTAAAAAAGGAATGGAAAAAGTGGAATTGGTTTTAGTTAAAGAAGGGAGCATTGAAGCAACTAATATTAGAATTAAACATGTCTCCAAAAGATTAGAAGAAATAAATTATTTAATAGAAAATGACTTAGAAGATAAAAACATTGGCAAAGTCAGCGTAGTCATGACCAATAATTTAAATACAGTTAATGAAAATTTTAAAAATATTAAGAAAACCGCAGACAAAGAAGAAGTTGTGCAATTAGCCAAACTAATAGATCAAAATTCAGTAAATACTGCCAAGACCCTGAAAATAAGTTCAGCAGAGATAATGGATGACAAAACCAACCAAGCCATTAATGATGTTATGAAAATTAATACAGAATTAGGCATTAAGGCCTTAGAAGTAATGCTTGATGAGGAAGAATTGGGAGAAGAAGAACAAGAATTAATTAATGAAAGTATTCAAAACAAAATAGAGCTTTTACAGGACAACATAGTTCAACAGGATAAAAACATTACAGAGACCAAGGAAAATTTAATCAATATTGATTTAATGTCCGGAATTGATGAGGTTAATATAGAAGAAGAAGATTTAACTGAAAAAACAACCAGTACCATACCAAATGAAGAAATAATTGAATTTAATATTAATAGAATAGCTTTGGATTCAGAACAAATAACAATTTATTTAGAAGAGGCCAAAAGATTATCAACAGAAGGCAAATACGACGAGGCCTTAATTCAAATAGAAAAAGTTCAATTAGAATTAGATTTAATGAATAAATTAGATAGTGTCTTAAAAGAAAGAGCGGAAAAGATGAAAGCAGAAATTGAGCAAGAAGCAGTTAAGTCCAGCACAGAACAAGTTTTGCCAATATACGAATGATACTAATTATACTAATACTAATGTTTTGCCAATATACGAATGATACTAATTATACTAATTTATTCGTATTATTAGTATAATTTATTCGTATTATTAGTATTATTTGTATATTAGTAAAATTGTATATTAGTAAAATTATTATTAACTAAACCTCATTTAAGAGGTGGTTATATAAGTTCATTATTGTGTGATTGACAACCTAATTATTGCCCATTGAGCTTAAACGGGTAGAAAGATCGATGTCTTAGGACAACCGGTTTAGGAATTCAATGTTTTAGAATGGAAAATCCATTTGGTGATAATTCAGGCCAATCAAAAGCAATTTTGAATTATTAAAAAGGAGAAAAATTAATTATGTTAAAAAAATTATTCGTATTCACAGTCGTGTTTGCCATGATGGCAATGACAATGCCAGTAGTGAAAGTAGAAGCTACTGATTTTGCAGCTGGAGATCTTTTAAAGAGTTCTGCCAGCAGTGCCGTTTATTATTATGACGGTACTGAATTATTGGTATTTCCCCACGAAAAAATGTATTTCACTTATTATGAAGATTGGACTGGGGTCCAAACAATTTCTGCAGATGATTTAGCAGGCCTTTCATTTAATGGAAAACACGTTACTGTAAGACCAGGAACAGTTTTAATTAAAGTTCCTGATTTTGCTTCTGTATATGCTGTAGAACCAGGTGGTGTCTTAAGACATGTAGCAGACGAAGCTACAGCTGTCACCCTTTGGGGTGATGCTTGGGCATCAACAGTTATTGATGTTGTAAGTTCATTTTTTAGCGCTTATGACAATACTGATGCTATGGACAACCCAGTAGTTTCAACTGCTCATCCGGTTGGTTCTTTAATTAGATATACCGATACTGATGACATCTATTATATTGATGCCGCAGTCCAAAAGAGATTAGTAACAGAGGCCGGATTTACAGCTAACTTCTTTAATGAAGATTATGTAGTTGAAAATGTGGCTGACACCATTACTTATACTGATGGTGCTTCTGTCACTGTTTATGAAGCTGACTTATTCCCAATTGCTGAAGTTTCAGTAGTTGTTCCTCCAGTAACTGGAGCTGCTACTATTACTTTATCAGCAGATAATCCAGTTTCTGGTACAGCTGTTATGAGCGCAGCCAGATATCCAATGTTAAAGGTTCAGATTACTGCTGGTTCTGATGCTGATGCTTCAGTAAAATTAAGAGTTCAAAGAAGCGGATTAAGTGTAAATACTGATTTTGCTAGCATTTCATTCTTAGATGGCTCAAAACAAATTGGTAATACCAAAACTTTCAATTCTAATAATGAATGTTTATCAGATGCTATTGCTGTTACAGCTGGAACAACTAAAACCATTACTGTAGCTGGTAACATAAAAACCTCAGCTACTTCTGCTGGAACTGCTATATTTAGCGTAACAGAAGTAGTATCAAGTGATGCTATTACAGCTTCATTGCCTATTACTGGTAATCAGATGACTTTAAGCAATGCAGTTACTCTTGGTACAGCTACTGGTGCTAGGGGTTCTTATGATCCAGATGGTACCGCTACTAAAGAAATTGGAACTACTGCTTATACATTTATTTCTTATAAATTAACGGCTTCTACGGAAGATCAACAAGTTGAATATATTAGATTTACTAATCAGGGCTCTATTGCTGATACTGATTTAGAAAATGTTAAGTTATATATTGATAATGAATATTATGTTGATGGTGCATTAGCTGGTGATTATGTTGACTTTGATTTCAGTGCTAATCCAGTAGCTATTGATAAGGGTGACCACAAAGAGTTCTCATTAGTTGCTGATATTATTGGCGGTTCAGGCAGAACAATTGATTTTGATGTTGATAAAACAACTGATGTAGCTGTTAAGGGTTTAGATTTTGGTTATTATCTTACTCCTACAGCTGCTTTAGATGCTGGTAATGTTGTTGCTGTTTCTGCTGGTACTTTAACCATTTCTAAGAGTAATAGTGTTGGAGTTGGAAATGTTGCTGAAGGTCAAGATGAAGTGCCTTTAGGTTCTTGGGTATTTAAGGCCCAAGGTGAAGGTGTGGAAATTTCTCAATCAATCTTTAATGTTGTTGTAGCTGATATTGCTACAACCGCTACTGTACCAGATTATTCTGATGTAACTAATTGTGCTCTTTATGATGCCAGCGGAACTGTATTAACAGGTGCTGTTGATGTAACCTCTGGAGACATTGCTACATTTTCAGATACTGTTAGTTTACCAGTAGGTGATAATATAGTTACTATTAAATGTAATATAAGCACAGATTTTGCTAATGGCGATACTATTACAGCTTCAACTGATACTGGTGTAGCTGGTAGTTTTCTTGTTAAGGGTACTGTAACTGGTGATTCTATTACAGAAGCCCCAGCTACAGATATAGCAGCCAATATTCAGACCATTAAAGCTGGTTCTATAGCTACTTATACCGCCACTACCCCAGTTGCTCAAACCTTAGTTAAGGGTACTGTTCAAGCTCATTTTGCAACCTTTATCTTAGATGCTACAGCATCTGGAGAAGATGTAAAAGTAACTCAAATTAAGATTGCTGATACCCCTGATACTGCTTTACCTTATGATTTGAGTAATGTTAAGCTTTATGTTGGTACTACTCTTGCCTCAGCAGTTCCTGTCTCAGTGATTGGTAATTTTGATGCAACAACTAGTGTAGCAGATTACTTAACATATAATTTATCAGGAAATGATGAATTGGTCGTTCCTAAGGGAACAACTATGTTGGTGCATGTAATGGCTAATATTAGTGCTTCAGCTACTACCGGAGACCATGTAATTAGTTTATCTACTATTACTTGTCAAGGTAAGAATACTGGAACTACTATTACTTCCACTCCAGCCGGAGCTGGTCAGGCCATGACTTTAGCTGCTAATGGAGCATTAGCAACATCATTAGATTCATCTAACCCAGATGCATCTTTGATTGCTGCTGGTTCCACTGGTGTTACATTGACTGTCTTAAAGATGGAAGCTACTTATGAAGATATTGAATTAGATACAATCATGTTAACTGCTGATGTAACAACCGCAGCTTCTTCAACAGCTAAAGATTATATAAACCTTTATCTTTATGATGAAGATGGTAATCAAATAGTTAAAGCCACTCCTACATCTACAGTTACTTATACGATTACTCTTCCTGATTATGTAGAATCAAATGGTAATTGGGTATCTGGATTTAAGGTAACTAATGAAGATACAAATGGCGCTAAACTTTATGTTAAGGCCGACTTCTCTACAATTGGTACTGGTTTAGCAGGTACTTCTGGCGCTCAAGCTGGCTGGAAGATTGCTGCTAATGCTGATATTGTAGCCACTGGTAAAGAATCTGGACAAACCGCAACAGCAACTGGAACAACTGATTCAAATACACATTGGATCTATAAATCAGTTCCTACTGTTGCTATGGTAACTTTACCAACCACACAATTAATCAATGGTTCCAATATATTAGCTAAGCTTAGCGTAACTGCTAGCTCTGGTGGTGATATTGACTTAAAGAAACTATCATTTACAGTAGCAACCACAAGTTGTACTGTTACTGATCTTAGTTTCAAGGTTTATGATGTCACTTCTGGTGAAACAGAGATGAATGCTACAGGTGATAGCGTTGGTGCAAGTGGTCTTGTAGAAGTAGAATTTGATTCCCTAAGAACAATTCCTATTGGTACAACCAAGACATTTGTCTTAAAGGGAACCGTAACAGATGTTGATGGAACTACTTCAGATTCAATTAGTACTCAATTAATGGGTGATGTAGCTCCTGTTGCTGCTCAAAAATATCCAACTACTTATGCTTTAGTTGACGCTGATGCTAGTAATGATGATTTTATCTGGTCAGACATAAGTGCCTCTTCACATGCTGTAACTACTCTTGATTGGACAAATGGTTATTTGGTAAGTGGATTAAATGCTACAACCAATAACGCCCAAGTAGTTTCTGACTAATTGTTATATATAGTTTCACGATAGCTTTTTAAAAATCGTAATCCCGTATGACGGGACAAGCATTAAGCCCTGGGTTTATACTCGGGGCTTTTTGTTTTGTTTAATTCCGACCCCGGGGGTCGCCAACCCCGGGGGTGTTTTATTTTTGCTTAAACATAAAATAATTGTTATAATATTTTTATTATACGTTTGTCAATTTACAAAAAATTATGAATAAAAAAAATATATATATTGGAGTTTTAATTTTTTTAGTTATCATTATAACTAGTGGTTTTTTTTATTATTTTCAAATTAGAGATATTTTTGGAGATGATCCAGTTTCTAAATTTTTAGGAATAAAATCCAAGTTATTTATATTTGAAAATATGAATGAATCTCTAAGTGAGGAAATAGCTAATGGCTTTGAAGGTCAATTTGATGAGGCAGTTCAGTATATTAAAGAAGATTCTAATGATTATTTGGGGTGGGCAGTTGCTGGAGCAAACAAAAAGGCAGTTAATGACTATTATGGAGCAGAGGCATTATATTTAGAAGGATTAAAAAGAATAGAAAATAATACAGTTTTATATTCTAATCTAGGAGACCTTTATTATCATTTTATTGAAGATTATGAAAAGGCGGAAGAATATTATTTGAAAGTTATTGAATTTGAACCTGAAATTAAGAGTGCCTATTCATTGGAAACTTATAGAGAATTGTCAGTATTATATAGAGTTAAATTTAAGGATGAAGATAAGGCAATTAATATTTTAAAATTTGGTTTAGAAAATAATCCAGAGAATAAGGATTTATTGATTTATTTGGCCAATGCTTATACAAAATTTAATCGTAATCAAGAAGCCAAGCAGATTTGGATTGATTTAGTAGCAACTTATCCAGAAAATGACTTATATAAAAAGGAGTTAGAGTATTTGAATTGACCACCCTGAGGGTCGAAAAAAAAGCGACGGCTCGGAATATTTACCCTAGGTGTGGTAAAACTGGTTTTTTGCTTAAGTCTTGGATAATTTGAAACTTTATAAAGTATTACTATATTGACAAACTTTATAAAGTTTTATATATTAAAAGCATTAAAGTATAAAACTTTGAAAAATGAAAATATCAGAAAAATTACAATTTATTATAAAAACTTCTGAATTGACTCAAGAAAAATTAGCCAAGGAACTAAGGGTATCTTTTGTTACTTTAAATAGTTGGATTAATGAAAGATCAATACCTCATCAGAGAAATCAGAAATTAATTGATAAATTATATTGTCAATACACAGGTCAAGTAGAAATTCCAGACAATGTTTTAATTGCTAAAAAAGAACTGCTTTTCACTAAAAGTAAAAAGTATAAAAATATTGTTAGTTTTATAGTTGGGCGTCAGGATCTTTTTGATGAGTTTGTTTTGTCATTAACTTATAATTCTAATAGTATAGAGGGTAGTACTTTAACTGAGAACGAAACAGGAGCTATTTTATTTGATAATGCTTCTATACCTAACAAGGAAGTTATTGAACATTTGGAAGCTAAAAATCATCAAACTGCTTTGAATTATCTTTTAAGTCAAATTGAGTGCAATTCAAAAATATCCGAGAGTGTTATTTTAAAATTACATAACATTTTAATGAATAGTATTAGAGAAGACGCTGGTAGATATAGAAATCACGGAGTGAGAATCGTAGGTGCTAATTTGGCAACCGCTAATTATTTAAAAGTACCAAAATTAATGAAAGATTTAGTTAATAATATTAATAAAAAAGAAAAAGACATAGTTAAACAAGTTGCCAATATACATGCTAGTTTTGAACAAATTCATCCATTTTCTGATGGGAATGGTCGAATTGGGCGCTTATTAATACAGATGATGCTAATGCGTTACAACATAGCACCAGCTATTATTAAACAACAAGATAAGAGATTTTATTATTCTTATCTTAATAAGGCTCAAAAGACAGGGGATACAACATTACTAGAAGATTTTATTTGTGATGCTATTTTATTTGGATTTAACTTGATTGAGAAGTCTTAAAATTTAAAAAATAATTGTTCTATGGATAATTTAGAAAAATATTTAAAAAGAATTATTTACACTTTAATAGTTGGAACTTTTATTTCCTGTCTTTTTATATTTAATTTAAATTGACAATTTTAGAAAGATTATATAAAATGAAAGTACTTTCAAAAATTTGAAAGAGGTTTCATTTTAATATTAAAAATATTTTAATGTTTAAAATTACTAAAAATAACCAGAAAATAATTAATTTATTGGCGGATTATTCGAATCGGCAATTTTTTACTAAAGAAATAGCTGATCAGCTGAAAATTTCTTTAGGAGGAGCACATAATAGTTTAAAAGAATTAACTGAAAATAAAATTATTATTATGGAATCCAAGGGTAATATGAAATTTTTTCAAATTAATATTCAAAATTCATTGGTCAAACAATTGAGAGTAGCATTTGTTACTGAGAATTTATCAGCAATAATAAAAAAGATTGAAAAATACAGCAAAGAAATTATTTTGTTTGGTTCTAATGCCCGAGGCGAACAAACCAGAGAAAGCGATATTGATTTGTTTATCTTGAGTAATACTCCTTCAGAAGTTCAAGAAGCGATTAAAAAATATAACAAAAAATTATTGATTAATCCTGTTATTAAGACACCAAATGAATGGGGAGAAATGGAAATTCAAGAGCCGGAATTTTATAATGAAGTTAAAAAGGGAATTATTTTATATGAGCAGTCATTTTAAAGAGTGTTTGAAAAAAGGAAAAATTAAAGAATTTTCTAGGGGTAAATTTTTAGTTTCTAAAGAAATTAGATTAGCAGAGGATGATTTAAAATTTGCTCAAAAAAGTTTTAAGGAAAAGAATTATCGTTGGTGTATTATTCAAACATATTATTCTATGTTTCATTCGGCCAGAGCATTACTTTATAATGAAAATTATAGAGAACATAGTCATTTTTGTTTAAGAGAAGCGATTAGAACTTTATATGTAGAAAAAGGTAAATTTAGTGTTTCCTTGTTAGATACATTAGCAGAGGCTAAAAATTTACGAGAAGCTGCAGATTATTATGGTGATTATAGTGGAACAAATGCTGAGAAATTATTAAAAAAAGCCAATCAATTTATTGAAAAAAGCAGGAAAATATTAAGTGATTAATTTATTTACCCCTACACCTAATTTAGGTGTAAAGAGTAACTAATCAAAAACCTCATATCTATTAAAATTAGGTGAGGGGTCTAACGGGATGGAAGAATCAGAAAAATATTTAAAAAGAATTATTTATGTTTTAATAGTTGGAGCTTTTGTTTCCTGTCTTTTTATATTTAAGTCCTGGATATTTCCTTATATTACTTCTAAATCAATTCCTTTCAGAATTATAGTAGAATTAATGTTTTTAGCTTATATTGTTCTAGCCCTTAGATTTCCAAAGTATCGGCCAAAAAAATCATGGATTTTATATTCCTTATTAATTTTTACTGGCATAGCTATTATTACTTCAATTTTTGGAATCAATCCTAAATTATCTTTTATTGGCGATTTAGAAAGAATGTGGGCAATTAATACTTGGGCACATTTGATTTTGTTTTTTATTATAGTGACCAGTATTTTAAAAACCAAAAAAGAATGGTTTAGTTTTTTAAACATTTCTTTAATTTTTTGTTCTTATATTGCCATTTATGGTTATTTACAGAGATGGGGAGTGTCGGGCATTTTTCAAACCGGCATCACTAGAATACAAAGTGTTTTAGGAAATTCAGCTTATGTGGCCGGGATATTATTATTGAGTTCTATCTTATCTTTTTATTTATTAATTAAAACCAAGGGCTTTTGGTGGAAATTATTGTTTATCATACATATTTTAATTCAATTGCCGGCTATGTTTATGGCCGAAATTAGAGGAGCGCAAATAGCTTTCTTTTTTGTTTTGTTTATTATTTCCATAGTTTTTATATTTAAATTAAAAGATAAAAAAATTAAATTTGGAATAATATCCTTTTTAATATTATTAGCTATAGTTTTTGGTTTAGCATTTAATAATAAAGAGGCCGATTGGGTAAAAAATAATAGTGTTTTACATCGTTTAACAAGCATATCTTTAACCGCAGGAACTGTGAGAACTAGATTGATTTCTTGGGAGGGAGGATTAAAAGCATTTCAAGAAAGACCAATTATGGGCTATGGAATGGAAAATTATTATTATGCTTTTGATAAATATTTTCAGGCCGATTATTATAATATAGCAGCTACAGAAACATGGTTTGATAGGGCCCATAATATGGTCATGGAAAATTTAGTAGCTCATGGAATATTTGGTTTATTGGCTTATTTTTCTATTTTTATAATTACCTTAATTTATTTATATAAAGTATATAAAAAAGACCCTTCAGAAAATTGGTTGTTTTCTTTATTTTTTGGGTCTTTAATGGTTGCCTATTTTATTCAGAATTTTTTTGTGTTTGATTCTTTGGCTGTAACTATGTTTTTCTTTTTTATCTTAGCTTATATTAATCATCAAGTTACAGATGAATTAGAAAAGGATTTTGTTTATGAAAAACATCTGCCAAAATTAGCAAATGGAGCAATTATTAGTTTAGGAACAATTATTTGTTTTTATTTAGTTTTTGGGATGAATTTTACCCAGGCTCAAGTGGCTAAACGAAATTATGTAGTCCAAAAATTACTTTATCAATCAACAGATTTTAATAATACCTTAGATGAAATTAAAAAGCTTTATGAAATAAATAGTTATTTAAATAGAGATTCTTCAACTATGATTGTTGATACTTTAACTAAGATTTCTGCTCAAATTAAAACCCAAGAAGAGGCCCAGCCATTTTTTAAAATAATTGATTTTTTAATTAATCGGCTTAAGGAGCATGAGAAAATTAATAACCAAGATGCTTATATGAAATTAAATTTAGCTCGTTTGTATATGTTAAAAGCTGGTTTTTTGCAAAGAGATTCTGATGAAAGTCAAGAAGTTTTGAGGGTAGCTAATAAGGTTTTAGAAGAAGCCATTGAATTATCTCCGGAGAGATTACATAATTATTATTTTTTAGCCAAAGTACAAATGACCCTCGGACAAGCCGAGGAAGCCATTGAATCTTTAAAGCAGGCCTTAAATTATAACCCAGAATATGCAGATACTTATTTATATTTAAGTCAGGCCTATCAAGTGGCTGGCAATGAAGCTGAGGCAAATAGATATTTGCAGGAAGCTTATCGATTAAAACCCAGTCTTGAGAGATAGAGGGGGGGTACGAATTACGAATAACGAATTACGGAATAACAAAGAGGCATTGAGAGGTGGCTTTTTGTTTTTGATATTATTCAACTATTAATATTGGGCTCCCCATCAAACACTGTGGTGCTTAAGACAATAAAATATAATTATTACAGTAGTTTTTTTTATAGTGTTTGTATTTTATTTGTATTTTAGGCGCCCTTACAACAATTTAGATACAATTCGAATAAAGACAAATAGAATTTCTACGAGGAATGAGAATGACGAGTATTGAAATTCATTTGGCTTAATGATGAATTGTCTAAATTCTTGTACAGGCGCGACTTTTTAGCCCTACCTTTTTCTAGAAAAAGGTAGAGAAAAGAAAGTGTTATCAAAACAAAATTAAAATAATTACATTTTTGCTATTAACTAAATAATATATTATTAAAATAAGTTAAGCTAAGTTTAAAATTTGTATTTATTCATTCTTCAACAAATAATACTTATTTTATTTTAGATAAAAAATTATAAAGGTGGAAAATGCTATTTTATAGTTTAGATAATGATAAAAGTATATTTATCCACCACAGGTTATATTGTAGAGCCCAATATTGTTGACATTGTATTACAGCTGTAATACAATTAGAGCATAAATATTAATTTAAAATGTATGCGTGAAATTTTAACATTATCATTACCTTCTCAAACAAAACAACTTATCAGAAAAAGATCAAAAATGAACGGATTTAGCTCTGTTAGTTCTTATATTCAGTATTTAATAAAACAAGAAGATGATTTAATACCAGAAAATGAGCTTTGGAAAAACGTACAAGAAGCTTGTCGAGATTATAAAGATGGTAAATTAAAAAAATTGAATTCCATTAAAGATTTAATTTAAGATTATGATTGTTAAAAATATTTATTTTCATAATTTTTTTGAGAAAAAAATTAAAAAATCACCTCTGGAAATTCAAATTTTAACAGATAAAAAAGTAGAGTTATTTAAAAAAAATCCACTTCATCCATCATTAAGACTTCATGAATTGCATGGTAGGTTTAAGGGAATTTGGTCTATTTCTATAACGGGAAGTTATAGAATAATATTTGAGCGTCAAAAAAATGGAGACATCGTATTTATCTCCATTGGTCGGTATGATATTTATAAATATTTATAATTTATTCTAAATATAAGTTTTTAATTTTTTTTATAAACTCATTAAAGTTAAATTTATTTAATGAGTTTTTTGTATTAGTTTTAAGCTGATTAGCAAAGTCAGAATTATTTAAAATAGTTTGAATTTTATATACTAAATCATCAACATTAGTGGCTTTAAAAATGAGCCCGTTTTGATTATTTTTTATGATTTCCTCATTACCTTCAAGATTGCTGGCTATAATGCTTATTTGAGCTTCTAGTGCCTCTAAAAGAGTATAGGGAAGTCCTTCTTTAGTAGAAGTAAGTGTAAATATTTCAAGGGCCTTTAAATACTGAGGGGCTTGGTCAATTTTACCTAATAAAAAGAAATTGTTTAACTTATATTTTTGAATTAATTTTTCTAACTTTTCTTTTTCTGGCCCAGAGCCAATAACTACAAATATTAAATTTTTATATTTTTGATTTAATTTTTGAGCGGCCATAATTAAATATTCTAAGCCCTTATTAGGATATAAGTTTGAGATAGTGCCGATTATTTGAGTGTCTTCATTTAGATTAATTGATTTATTAATGGCTTTATTGCTCCCCATTTCTAAGCTACTTAAATCAAAATCAGATGTTAGAGATGGATTTTGTTTTTTAATCACCTGAAAAATATAATTTCGAGCTGTTTGTTTTTCTAAAAATTTTGTATCAGTTTTAATTCCATTATATATTAATTTTAATTTTTTTTCTGGAACTATTTTATATTTTAAAGCTAAATCATAATCATTTTGAGAAACACAAATAATTTTATCCTTAAATTTAGCACTAAATTTTTCTAAGAATCGATAAAACTTTTTTTTAATTGCAGATAGGTTTTCTTTAAAAACCCAGCCATGAACAGTATAAATTATTTTTTTTACCCCAGCTAATTTGCCCATCATTGATCCAATAAAACCAGCCTTGGAACTGTGGAGGTGTAATATATCAAATTTGTTTTTTTTACAGAAAAAGAGTATTTCCCAGAAGGCCAACTTATCTTTAAATATATTGATATTTCTTTGCAAAAATTTTAATTGAACTAATTTGATTTTAGAATTAGTTAAGTATTTTTCTAATTCTTCTTTTTTTCCTTCGCCAAAAGCGATGGTAATATCAAAAGAATCATCAAGATTATTGACTATATCACAAATATACTTTTGCGCTCCGCCGAAATGGGTCTGAGTTATTAAATGACAAATTTTTACCCTGTCACCAAATTTTAATTTTGGTGAAGGGTTAATTTTTTTGTCAACCCGACGGGTTGGTTTTTCTTTTTCCATACTTATATTTTATAGAATTAAAGAGTAAGAAGCAAGGAGTAAGGAGTACGAATAACGAATTAAGAATAACGGGGTACGGAGTATGAATAATGAATTAAGAATAACGGGGTACGGAGCATGGAATACTAATTGTGGGGTGGAGGTTGATTTTTGGGGTATTTTATTGTATTCTAACAATAATATATGTTATATAATTACCAATAACCAATTTACAATTTACATTTAATTTTCAATGGAATAATTTACAATTAACATAGAAAAGTATGAAAAGCGATTTTAAAAACAATTCTTTTGATTTAGAAGAAAGAACTGCTAAATTAGGGGAAAACATCATAGATTTTTGTAAAATTATGAAAAAAGATGATTTTACTCTGTCTATTATTAAGTAACTAATTAGATCAGCAACTAGTGTCGGAGCTAATTACATGGAGGCAAATGGAGCTTCTTCTAGAAAAGATTTTAGAAACAAGATATATATTTGTAAAAAAGAGATTAAAGAAACAAAACATTGGTTAAGAATGTTAGTTAGAATTTTGCCAGAAGAGAAAGACAAAATCAGAATCCTTTGGCAAGAATCAGAAGAACTAACTAAAATTTTTGGTAAGATAACTTCTACTTTAGATAATAAGAATCAACAAAATAAAACAGACATTGATAATTGAGTAATTGATTGTTAGCCCTGTTAAATTATTTTTCCAAAATACTATTTAACAGGGTAAAATGAAAATTTAAAATTTTAAATTGATAATTAATTAAAATTAGTATATTAGAATTAAGTATTAGTATATGAGAATATTAATAACTGGTGGGGCTGGATTTATTGGCTCTAATTTAACTAAATACTTATTAAATCAGGGACATGAAATTATTGTAGTGGACAATTTTTTTAGTGGTCAAAAAGAAAATATCAAAGAATTTTTAAATAATCCCAAATTCAAATTGATTATGCATGATATTCGCCAACCCTTGAAGTTGTCAGGAATTGATCGGATTTATCATTTAGCTTCCCTGGCTTCACCAGACCATTATTTATTTGACCCTGTTGCTACTTTAGAAACCAATGTTTTGGGCACTAAAAATATTTTGGACTTGGCTTTAAAAAATAAAGCTAGAATTCTTTTTACTTCTACCTCAGAAATATATGGTGATCCTCAAATTCATCCACAAAGAGAGGACTATTTGGGCAATGTTAATCCTTTGGGCCGGCGTTCTTGTTATGACGAAGGAAAAAGAGCGGCCGAGACCCTATGTATGGATTATCATCGCGAATATAAAGTAGATATTAGAATCGTGAGATTATTTAATATTTATGGTCCTAAAATGTCCATGAATGATGGTCGAGTAATATCTAATTTTATAGTTCAGGGTTTAAATAAAGAAAAATTAAGCATTTATGGAGATGGCTCGCATACCAGGAGTTTTATGTATGTTGATGATTTGTTGCCAGCCCTGACCAAAGTAATGGACCAAGAAGAGGATTTGGGGCCAATTAATTTGGGTAATCCAGAAGAAGTAAGTATTTTAAAATTAGCTCAGCAGATTAGTTCTTTGATGAATCTTTCTGCTAATTTTAATTTTATTCAAAAAGATTTACAGGCCGGTCGTTCAGATGACCCCAAGGTAAGATGTCCAGATATCGGTCGGGCTCAAGCTCTGATTTATTGGCAACCACAAATTTCTTTACAAATTGGTTTAGAAAGAACAATTGATTATTTTCAAGAGGAAGTTAAAAATAAAAATAAAGTTTTGGTCTTAGCTACTTCTTTTTATCCTTTAGAGGGTCCAGCAGAAAAAATGGCTCGCAAAATAATTAATAGATTAAATTTTTGGGAATTTGATGTTATTGCTGCTAAAATGGATAAAAAATTAAAAGATTTTGAAAATGTTAATGGGATTAATGTTTATAGAGTTGGGACTGGTTCTAAATGGGATAAATATTTTTTGCCATTTTTAGCTTTATCCAAAGCAAGAAAATTAAATAAAAAAAATCATTATAAATTAATTTGGTCTGTAATGGCTACTTATGCTGCTTTGGCGGGTTTATTATTTTCTATTTTAGTAAAAAAATTACCCTTTTTAATTACCATGGATAAAGATGAAAAATCTAAAAAAACTCAAAATAAAATTGAATGGCTTTTTCCTATTTATAAATTATTATTTAAAAAATCACATACTATAATTACCTTTGACCAGGAATTAAAAGATAAATTAGACATGCTTTATTATGATAGTAAGGTCATTAATATACCCTTTGATGAAGAATCTTCAAAATGGGATATTGTAGCCAAAAAAGTAAAAGAAACACTGCAGAGGTTGGAGATTCTTGGCACGAGGCTAAAGTAACACCCTCACCCCAAACCCCTCTCCCTCAAAGAAGGAGAGGGGCTATAATTTAACCAAATTTATGAAAAAAATACTCATATTCTCTACAAATTATTTCCCTCACGTTGGGGGAGCAGAAATGGCTATTCGAGAAATTTGTAAGCGTTTGCCAGAAAATGAGTATCATTTAATCACTACTAAGTTTGAAAAAAGAATTAGTAGTTATCAAAAAATAGAGAATGTTCACGTTTATCGAGTTGGTTTTGGTCATAAAATAGATAAGTATTTATTTTTTATTTTGTCTCAATTTAAGGCAATTTTTTTAAACAAAAAATATAAATTTGATATTGTTTGGGGAATGATGGCTTCTTATGCTGGATTATCAGCTTGGATTTTTAAAAAATTTCATAAAGGCATTAAATATTTATTAACTTTACAATCTGGAGACAGCGATGAATTTATAAATAAAAGGACTTGGTGGTGGAAATTCATTTATCAAAAAATATATAGAGATCCAGATTATATTCAGGCCATTTCTAATTTTTTAATAACTCGAGCTCGTAAATATGGATTTAAGGGTAATGATATTGAATTAGTGCCCAATGGAGTAGACATTCAAAGTTTTAATAGAATATTAAGTGAAGAGGAAACAAGAATTAAGAAGCAAGAATTAGGAATTAAGGATGAAGATAAGATTATTATTTCTATTTCTCGTTTAGCGGAAAAGAATGGGCTTAGTGATTTAATTAATTCTTTAAAATATTTACCAGAGGAGTATAGGTTAGTTATTTGTGGCATAGGGCCGTTAGAGAATAGTTTAAAGTTGCAGGCAGAGACGCAAGGCCTTGCGTCTGTACAAGGTTCGGAAGACAGAGTTATTTTTGCTGGATTTGTAGATTATAAAGAGCTTTATAAATATTTAAATATTGCTGATGTGTTTTGTCGGCCTTCTTTGTCCGAGGGGTTGGGTAATGTATTTTTAGAGGCCATGGCTACTAAGGTGCCAGTTGTTGCTACAGCGGTTGGTGGAATTCCTGATTTTCTAAAAGATCAAGAAACCGGCTTATTTTGTGAAGTAAATAATCCTCAAAGCATTGCTGAAAAAGTCAAATTATTGATAGGGGACGAGGAATTAAAGAATAGAATTATTCAAAATGGATATCAAATGGTAACTCATAATTATTCTTGGGAAGTAGTAGCGGGGAAGCTGAATAATATATTTAATAGATTAAAATAACATATTGATATGAATCAAGATATTGAATTAAGATTTCAAAATCAGGCAAAGTCCAAAGTATTTAATAATATAATAAATATTTTTGGATTAGATAAAAAAACTGTTTTAGATATAGGATGTTCTTATGGAGAGTTTTTAACGCATTTTGGTAAAAATAGCCTAGGTATTACGATTATTCAAGATGAAGTTGATTATGGCAAATCTAAGGATCTTAATATACAATATGGCAATATCGAGTATGATGATTTAAAAATACCCGAGAATAATTTTGATGTGATTTTTGCTAATAATTTATTGGAGCATTTATATTCTCCTCATAATTTTTTAAATAAAATAAAAAAGTATTTAAAAAAGGATGCTTTATTAATTCTGGGTGTTCCATGTATTCCTATGATAAAATATTTGTTAAAATTTAATAAATTTAAAGGGAGTATGGCCGTATCACATATTAATTTTTTTAATAGATATACGCTGATGAAAACAGTAGAAAAATCCGGGTGGGACATTATAGATGTCAGGGGGTTTTATTTTAAAAATAAATTTATTGATCATTTTTTAGATATTATTTATCCTCATTTTTATGTAATTGCCAAAGTAAATTATGATTTCAAATATAGCAAAAAAAGGATGAAGGAATTAATAGGTTATAATAATATAAGTTGTATTTGAAGTTTATAAAATGAATAATATATTTGAAAGAACAACAAGTTAAAAGTTTAAACTTGCAAGTTGAAAAGAGGAGTAAGAATTCAGAATTATGGAGTACGGAATAAATTTTAAATTATAATTTTTAAACTTCCAATTTTAATTTAACTATGATTTTCGAAAATAATAAAAAATCACCCAAAGGATTAAAAATATTGATCACAACCGGAATTTATCCACCAGATATTGGCGGGCCAGCTACTTATTTAACTCAATTCACAAAGTTTTTATTAAAGAATAACTGTGAAATAAGAGTTATTACATTTAGTGATGTAATAGAGGATAAAAAGTACGATTCTGATTTTAAGGTGATAAGAGTTTTAAGGAATTGTAATGTGTTTTTTAGGTTAATAAAATATTTTGTTCAGATTATAAAAAATTCAAAAGATATAGATATTATTTATTTGCACGATGTATCATTATGCGGATTAGCATTATTGTTTGCAAATTTATTTATTAAAAAGAAATATATTGTTAGGATTGGCGGTGATATAGCTTGGGAGCATGCTTATCAAAAAGGCCTAATAAAAGAGGAATATTTTGGATCTTATGATAGTAAACAAGTTTTATCTTTAAGCACATTAATCAAACGATTTTTATCAAAGCGGGTTTATAAGAATGCACATAAAGTCATTGTTCCCAGTGAATTTTTAAAAAAGACCATTAAAGCATATAATATTGCTGATAATAAAATTGAAGTAATTCATAACGCGATTGATTGTTTTCACATTTCAAATATTAATGATTATGAAAATGAAAAAATATTTAAATATGTTAAAAACGAGAGAGATAATGGAAATAAAATATTTATAAGTAGTGGCAGATTAATTAATTTGAAAAAATTTGATTATTTAATTGATATATTTAGTAATGTAAATAATGCAAAATTATTGATTATTGGTAGTGGTCCCGAAGAAAAAAAATTAAGGCAGTTAATAAGAAAACTAAAATTGGAAAATAAAGTTATTTTGACTGGTAAAATAGATAGGGAGGAATTATTAAATCTCTATTCTTTAGCAGATGCCTTTGTTTTATTAAGCGTCGTAGAAACATTTTCCTTTGCGACACTAGAGGCATTATTATCCGGGGTTAGGGTCATTTTATCAAAACAGGGCGCTCTTGAAGAAATTTTCGGAGAATTTAATAATAGAGGAGTCAAATTTATAGATTTAAATAATAAAGAAAATATTATTCATATATTAAATAATATAGACAATATGAGGCAAATTCACGAAGAGGACATTAAAAGATTAAAGGAAAAATTTAATTATGAAAAGCATTTAAGTGGTGTGTATAATATTATTTTAAATATAGTAAAATGAAAATTTTAAGTATTGGTACTGATAAAAATATAGTAGATAAAAATTCAAGCGTTTCAAAACGTGCTATTGAATATGGAAATTTAGTAGATAAATACCACGTTCTAATTGTCGGAGATAAAGATATAAAGATTGATTTATCTGATAATGTAGAAGTTTTTTCTGTAAGGACTGAGGGTAAGTTTAAAGGTTTTTTTGATTTAAAAAAAAGAGCCATAAAACTTATAAAACAGAATACTTATAATTTAATAACTGTTCAAGATGTATATTTTTTGAGTTTATTGGCATTAAAATTAGCAAAACAGTTTAATTTGGGATTAGAAATCCAGGTACACGGTTTTGAAAAATTAAAGGGAATTAGAAAATTAATAGCTAAATATGTTTTAAAAAGAGCAGATTCAGTTCGAACGGTAAGTCAAAGATTGAAAAAGCAATTGATTGAGGATTTTAAAGTACAAGAAGACAAGATTACAGTTGTTCCGATATATGTTGAAGCACGAAGTACGAATTACGAATTACGGAGCACAAAAAAAGGAGATAAATTTATTTTTTTAACCGTAGGGAGATTGGTGCCTGTTAAAAACATACAGATGCAGATTAAAGCAATTGCTAATTTGAAAGACTCGCCTCGCATTCGCTTCGGCGAAGCGGGTAGATTTAAAAATATTGAGCTTTGGATTATTGGAGATGGGCCAGAGAGAAAGGATTACGAATTACGAATTACCCACCTTCGCCAAGGCTCCGGCAGGCAGACGGATTACGAATTGAAGGAGAATATAAAACTACTGGGCTATAAAAAAGATTTAGCTCAATTTTATCAACAAGCAGATTGTTTTTTACTCACCTCTAATTATGAGGGCTGGGGAATGGTTGTTATTGAAGCAGCTAGCTACGGGTTGCCAATTATTATGACTGATGTTGGTTGTGCTGGAGAGTTTATAAAAGATGGAGAGAATGGAATTATTGTACCCGTTCAAGATCAGGAAGTTTTGGAGAAGAAGATGGAAGAATTGATTAAGAATCAAGAATTAAGATTAAAGTTAGGAAACAATGCCCAAGAATCTGTTAAAAATTTATTAAGTAAAGAGGAGACCTTAAATTTATATAAAGAGTCATGGGAAAGGACAATTAATTGAACTAGGAGCATACATAAAAATTTGTATATTATTTGAATTTATAGTATACTTATTTCATAATATTATTAAAAATAATAAAAAAATGAAATATAATGAATTAATAACAAAAATTAAAAATCCAATTTTTTCTTTACAGGATTTAAAAATACTTGATTTAAAGGTGTATCCTTATCAATTATCTAATTGGGTTGATAAAAAGTATTTAATAAGGTTAAAAAATGGTTTATATGTTATTTCTATTAGGAAAGAAAATTTAAAAAATGAGTTTATAGCTTATAATCTGTATCAACCTAGTTATGTAAGTTTAGAGTGGGTTTTGGCAAAATATGGTTTAATTCCAGAAATAATCTATAATTGTACTTCTATAACTAATAAAACCACCAGAACTTTTAAAAACGCATTTGGGGCATTCATTTTTAGACATCTAAAAAAAGAGTTATTTTTTGGTTATAAAGAAGAGATTGATAATAATCAAACTTATTTAATTGCTGAACCAGAAAAGGCATTATTAGATTATTTATATTTAAATTCTTCTAAAATCAATAATCAAGATGATGTTGATGGATTGCGTTTTAATCATTCATCTTTGAAGGAGTTGGATTATAAAAAGATTAAAAGATATTCTAGAAAATTTAATAGTAAAAAGTTAGAGAAGATATTAAATTTAATTTTTAAATCAAATTAAATGTTAAATATACAAACAATAAAAGCAAAATATACTGATGAAATATTTCGTAAAAATCCTAAGGCTGTTTTAGTGGAATATTTACAGCATGAATTTTTGGATTCAATTTTTAAACAATCGAACAGCGAATTATTAAGTTTTATTGGTGGAACAGCCATTAGAATTGTTTATGATAGTTCTCGTTTTTCAGAAGATTTAGATTTTGATAATTTGGGTCTGTCTTATGAAAAATTTATTATTCTTATTGAAAATGCTGTACGAGATATGGAAAATAAAGGTTTTGAAATTGATTTTCGTTTTATTAAAAAAGGAGCTTATCATTGTTATGTAAAATTTTCTAATTTACTTTTTGAAAATAATATAAGTGAACATAAAGATGAAAAAATATTAATCAGAATCGATACTGTTCATAAAAATATTTCTTCTCAACAAAAAATTTTTACATTAAATAAATTTGGAATATATCGAAAGATTAAGGTTAATGAATCCGATATTCTTTTATCTCAGAAGTTAATGGCAATATTACAGAGAAAAAGAGAAAAGGGTAGAGATTTTTATGACGTTTCTTATTTGTTTGGAATTACCAAGCCAAATTATGATTTTATAGAAAAAACATTAAAAATTGATACTAAAGAGTTTAAAATAAAATTAATAAAAAAGATTAGTCAATTAAATATGATTCAATTATCTAGAGATGTTTTGCCTTTTTTAATTAATCCAGATGATCAAGAAAGGATTGTGAGTTTTAAAGAATATATTGAACAAGAGTTATAAATCTATATAAACAATCATGGGAGAAAGCAGTAAAAAGTTAAAAGTTTGTTATATTTTACCTAAATTTGATTTAGAAATAGATACTCATTTTTTTTATCTTTATTCTTTAATTAATGAGGTTTCTCAAGATTTAGATATGAGTTTGATTATTGAAAAATCTAAATCTGACATTTCTTTTTTTGAAGATATAAAAAATATTTATGTCCAAAGGTTTTCTTTTAAACCTCTTAGAATTTTAGAAAATTTAATTTTGATTATTTGGAATAGAATTAAGGGCTATAATAATTTTTACGTTCATTATTCTTATATTAGTGCTTTCAACGCTAGTTTGGTCTCTAAATTAACTAAGGCCAGAACTTTTTATTGGAATTGTGGCATGATGTGGCTTTTTGGAAAGGATAAGTTTTTACAAATAATATTGGGGATGATTAATTTTTTAGTTACGGGAGTAAACGCTTTAAAAGATGGATATAGTCAAAATTACCAGATTAGTCCTAATAAAATTAAGATAATGCCTAATTGGATTGATTTAGAAAGATTTCAAAATATAGATTCAGAATTTATTTATAAAAAATATGATTTAGATAGAAATAAAATTTATATTTTATTTTTACATAGGTTAGCTAAAAGAAAGGGTACTCATTATATAGTTCCAGTAGCTAATGCCCTTAAAGACCTTGATGTTGAATTTTTAATAGCCGGCGACGGTCCTTATAAAAATATTTTAAAACAAGAAATAGAGGATAATAAATTAGAGAATATAAAATTATTGGGTCGGGTTCCTAATCAAGATGTTCCAGCTTTAATGAAAATATCTAAATTGTTTTTTATGCCCTCCGAGGAAGAGGGCTTTCCGCGAGTTTTATTAGAATCAATGGCTTTAGGCCTGCCTTATATTGCTTTTGATATTGGGGGCGTAAGAGAAATTAGTACTAAAGAACAACAAGAATTTATTTTTGATATTGGAGATGTGAAAAATATATCTAATAGTATTAAAAAAATATTAGAAGATTATTCTTTATATGAGAAATTGAGAATAACTAATTTAGAGCAAATAAAACAATTTGATATTAAGAGGGTATCTAAAATATTTATTAATTTATTTAAATAACTATCATGGATAAACAAGTTGATAAAAGTTATTATCTTACTAGTAAATATGCTAATCTGGAGCGCTTTGTTTCTTATTTTTATCAAATAGATTTAATTAGGAGGTCTAATGCAAGAAATATACTTTTTATAGGTGTTGGAGATGGAGTTGTTGTAAATTATCTTCAAAAAAATCCAGATTTAAATATTACAACATTAGATATAGCAGAAGATTTGAAACCAAATATTATTGGTGATGTCAAAGAGATTTTTTTTAAAGAAAATGAATTTGATTTGATAGTCGCCTATGAGGTTCTCGAACATACTCCTTTTGATGATTTTGAAAGTATTTTAAATAAACTATCTAAAATTTCTAAAAATGTAATAATATCTTTGCCTTATAGAAATAGTGGCTTTGAAGTAATAATAAAATTTCCTTTTATAAGAACTTTATTTAAGAGAGATTATTTTAGATTATTGTTGGCTTTTCCTATTAAATTTCCAGGTTTTGAAATTTCTGGCCAGCATTATTGGGAAATAGATAATAAGAATTTTAAGATGAAAAAAATTAAATTTTGTATAAATAAGTATTTTGAAATTAAATTTATTAAAAAGGCCTTATTAACACCTTATAAATGTTTTTTTGTATTAAAAAGTAAAAATATAAAAGATGAAAAATAATAAAAAAATAAAAATAGTAATTGGGATAAATGATTTTTGTATTGGTGGCGCCCAAACACTTTTATTAAAGCAGTTTAAATATTTTAATAGAGACAAATTTGAATTTTATTTAATTAGTTTATTTGAATTAAAAAATAAAACTTCTTTACATGATTTAATTCCTAATTATGTAAAAGTTGTTCGCTTCGATTTTAAAAATTTTTTTGATTTTAAAAGCTGGTCCAGTCTTTTAAAAAAAATAAAATCAATAAGACCCGATTTAGTATTAAGTAATCTATTTTTTAGTAATACGGTGTTTAGAATTATTGCTATAATTTTAAAAATTAAAGCAATTATAGTTGAACATAATACCTACATAAATAAAATTAAGTTACATCAATGCATAGATAAATTTTTATCTTATTTCACTTATAAAATTATTGCAGTTTCAGATGAAGTGGCTGATTTTACATCCAAACAAGAAAAAATTAGCAAAAATAAATTTGTGACAATATTTAATGGAATTGATTTAGAAGAGATTAAAAAATTTAAAGAAATAAATCAGGAAAATATTTTGCAATTTAGGGAAGAATTAGGTTTTAATATGGATGATAAAATTATTATTAATGTGGCTCGTTTAACCCATCAAAAAAGGATAGATTTGTTAATAGATGCTTTTTATGAACTATCCAAAAAAGACAGAAGCTACAAATTAATTATTTTAGGCGAAGGAGTTTTAAAAAATCAGTTAGCACAAAAGATAAATGGTCTGGGATTAGAAAACAGAGTATTTTTATTAGGAGTTAAAAAAAATATCTATAAATATTATATGTTGAGCAATGTTTTTGTATCTACATCTGAAATAGAGGGTTTTAGCATTGCTTTTTTAGAAGCCCTGTCTTTTGGTTTACCAATTATTTCTACTAAAACAAGTGGTTCAAAAAAGATGATTGAAAATCATTATAATGGCTATTTGATTGATAATGGGGAAGAAAATGTTGTTAACTCAATTGTTAATATATTAAAAAATAATTATAACAAAATAAATCTAATGGGTTCTAATTCATTAGAAATTTGTAAAAAATTTGATATAAAAGTAAATGTAGTGAAATATGAGGAGTTATTTATAGAAAGTTTAAAAGTTTAAATTTTCTTCTTTTTTGATTGTTTCTATTATGCGCTGAGAAGCATTTTTATCTGTATATTTATGATACAGATTTTTTATTTCTAATCTTTTTTCTTGGTATTTGTCCTCAATAAATACTTCATTTAATTCTTTTTTTAATTCTGTTATATTAAATACTTTTGGTCCAGGAGTAAATTTATTATAATCAAAACAAAGACCTTCTTTTTGTTTATAGTCCTGTAAATCAAAAGGATAGAAAATTATGCGATTATTTGTTAAGAGAAAGTCGGTAAATATGGAAGAATAATCAGTTATAAGAAGATCAAAATATTTTAATAAAGGAGTAATATCACAATCCTTTATAAAGAATATGTTTTTTGAATTTTCCAACCTTTTTTGTATTCTATATTTTGAATGTAAAGAAATAAATAAGGAATATGCATTCTCCTTTAACCAGTTTTGTAAATTTAAGATACTCTCCAAGTCAAAATTTTTCATATTTCTTCTGAATGTGGGAGCATATAAAATGTTTTTATTTTCAGTATTTGATTCTTTTATCCCCACGACCCTTTTCAGGGTGTTGGGACTTATCTTTTTTAAACAAATGATATCTGTATCTATTTCAGAATTTTTTATTTCAGTAAAAAAAGAATCATCTCTGGAAAATCCAGAAACAATACATTTACTATTTTTAGTAAAGCTTTCTGGTAATAGGTTTATTGTAAAATTTGAAGTTGTAAATATATAATCATTATGCTTTAAGATTTTTTTTGCATACCCACCCTTTTTCATTCCCTTGCCATGAAGAAGTTGAATGATTTTTGACCCGCCAGTGTATCTAAAATTTTGTCTTTGTAAATAAGCATCTATAATTGTATATTTGGCTCTTAAAGCATAGTATATGCCCTTTAAACTTTTATCATAATAAGATATATATCCAAGTTTATTTAGTTTTTTAGCTAATTTTTTATTTTTTGCTAACCAAATTGCTTTAATATTCTTTTCGTTTTGAGAAGTATATAAAAATAAATACTTGGTGTTATCGGCAAATATTTCCCCATTATTTTTTAGATGCCAGCCAATAAAAACCCAGATTTTTTTATTTTTAGGAAATAAAAAAGACAAAAAATAAATAGGATACGTAATAATTATATCTATTAAGGTTTTAATCTTACTAATTATTTTTTTCATAAGCTTTCCAGATTTTTTGAGCTTTTTTATAATCTTCTAGGGTATCAATCTCTATTGCTTGGAAATTTGAAACATCCAATGCATACATTTCTCCATTTCTTTGTATGGTTAGGTTTATAGCATCAGCAGCGAATTTTTTATATTCCTTTTTGTCAATAAAATCGTCCAGAACCTTAATTAGGGTTTGGTTAAATTTTTTACTCATCTTTGTAACACCAATAAATTCTCCGCAGTTTAATTTTTTTGCTATATGTTTACCCATTTCAATTACTTTTAGATTTTTTTCTACTATTACATTTACTTCTTCTTCATCCCATTCTACTTTTTGTATTGCTGTTATTGATTTTTTCCTACTTTCTATAATATTTTTTATGATTTTGGGGTCGCATAGAAGATCAGCGTTTAGATATATTATATCATCGTTCATATAATTTTTAGTCAACCAAAGGCCATGGGCTGGATATGTATCTTTATATTGTTTATTTTCTATAAATTTCAAATTAATATCTGGGTTGTGTTTTACAAGATGGTTCTTTAATAACTTGGCTTGAAAACCAATAACAATAATTATTTCATTGATATTATTATTTTGTAATGCATCAATTTGGTAATCTATTATTGTCCTTTTTCCGAATTTTAAAAGACATTTTGGAAGATTGTTTGTAATTGGCCTTAAACGCTTTGATTGTCCGGCAGCTAAAATTATGGCTTTCATAGTTTTAAATTTATTGCTATTATATAATATAATTATACTATATATAATTACATAATAATATAAATTAAAAATAATATTTAATAAGCAAATAATGACATGAATCCATTAGTTACAATTATTACGCCCGTATATAATAGGGGTGATTTATTAAAAAAAGCAATTAAAAGTGTTTTAAACCAAACATTTAGGAATTTTGAATATATTATAGTAGATGATTTTTCAACAGAAAATATTAAAGCTATAGTTGAAGAATTTAATGATCAAAGAATAATCTATATTAAACATCTTGAAAACAAGATGATATCAGAAGCTTATAATACTGGAATAAAAGAATCAAGAGGTAAATACATTGCTACCCTAGAGACAGATGATATATGGCATCCAAGTAAATTGGAGAAACAATTAAAAATTTTTGATCAAGATAAAAAAATAGGTGTTGTTTATTGTGGAATGGTCGTAAAAGACCCCAATGGTAATATTCTAAGACACAGGGTTCCTAAGCTTAGAGGTTTTATTTTAGAAAATTGTTTATATAAGAATCCCATGTTTTCATTGTCTGTTTTTATGGTTAAAAAAGACACGTTGGATAAAGCTGGATATTTTGATAAAAATTTTGATCCTAATACAGACTACGATTTAATGTTTAGGCTAGCTAAGATATCTAAATTTGATTTTGTAGATGAAATATTAGTTGATTATTTAGAACATGATAATAACTTATCAATAATGATGGATGTAGATCCTTTTTTGAAAGCGAAATATAATGAAAAGATATTTATGAAACATAAGGATATATTTATGAAATATCCTAAAGCCGCTTGTGATAAATTAAGAAATTTAGGAATTTCTTATATTTTTTGTGGTGAAAGACAAAAAGGTAGAAAATATTTTTTGAAAGCTTTTAAAATTTGCCCACAAAATTTAAAGGTCAGTAGAGACATAATTTTTTCTTTTTTACCAATATATGTATTTAAGTTTTTGTTTAATTTAAAAAATAAGATTAAAGACAATTCAACTCAATGAACGATAAACAAAAAAAAATAGAAAGTTTAATAAATTTTATAAAATTAACAGATTTTAGTGCTCCTGGAAATTCTAGAGGGAAAGCCGTGTATCACGAGATACCATTTAAGGATTTTGAAAATAAAGTAAAAGTTAAGAGAACTAATAATAATGAAAGATTAGATTTGCTCATTAAAAATTTCAATTTTAAAGATAAAATAATTTTAGACATTGGTTGCAATATAGGTTTTTTCGGTTTTAAACTTTCAAATTTAGGATGTCGTTATATAGGAATTGATGCTGACGAAGACTCCATAAAAGTGGCCAATTCTTTAAAAGAAATTTATCAAATTAATAATTTAGAATTTTATTGTAGTGATTATAATAAGGATATAATTCAAAAGGTATTAAATAAATATAGAAAAATAGATTTTTTATTTTTTTTGTCTGTTAACCATTGGATATTCCAGGATATTGGTATAAGTAAGTTTATTAATATAACATCAACGCTTTTGTCAGATAATCAAAAGGTAATCTATGAAGCTTCTTCTGCTAGTGGAGCATATTATCCTAAACATTTAAAAGAAAAAAATGTTTTCAATTTATTAAATAGAATTGGTTATAATAAGATTAAATTTTTAAGAAATGTATCGGCCAATAATATAAAAGGCGGTAAAGGACTAAGAAATATATATGAGGCTAAATTTGATAAAAATCTTTTAATAAATGAGTTTATTCTTTCTAAAAATAAAAAAGTGATAAAAGATAGGAAAAATAAAAAAATATATAAGTTTAAAAATTATATAATTAAGGTTGCAAGTAAAAATTATGGTTTTTTCTTGGAGAATGAATACAAGAAGTTAAATAAAGTAAAATTTTATGATTGTTTTTCAACGCCACTTGGATTAGTTGAAAAAGATAATCATTTTTATTTAATTTTAAAATATATAAAGGGCAAAAGTTTAATTAAATATCCCATGGTTCCAAAGAAGTATAGAGATACTTTTAAAGGGGCTATTAATGGTATAGTAGAAAATTTAAATAAGGAAAAAATTGTTCATCGGGATTTTAGGCCAGAAAATTTGATAATTCATAAAAAATTTAAAAAAATATCTTTGATTGATTTTGAATTTGCAATTTTTGAAAATGAAGAATTAATCCCAGAGCTTGTTGAGGAAAAAAAATTATTAAGCGAATTATTGTTGAAATTAGGAGGAAAATGGAATATAAAAAAGTATTTATATTCTATAAAATTAAATAATTATTCAGCAAAATTGGTTAAGGGACTCTATACTAACGCCAAACCATTTAGAAAAAAGTTGAGAATTTTTATGTCTTTTATTAAAAAGAATATAAAACAGTATATAAATTTAATAAAAAAGATAATTAAGCGTTATATTTTTTTAAAAAAATAAAAAAGCGTTATAAAATTTATTAAATTTGTGATTAATAGTGTTAATATACATCCTAGAATTCCGAATTCTTGAATAAGTATATATAGTAATAAAATTTTTAATAAAGAATAAGATATCCTACTGTAGTATAGGTATTTTTTTTTCTGATTCGCTAATAATCCTAGTCCGAGCAATGTTTTTGGAAACAGTAATAAGGATAAAGAAAATATTTGAGTATAAAAAACAGATCCTAAATATTGCGGAAAAAATAGTTTATATAATGTTGGGGCTATAATTATATACACAGTTACTATAAATAATATGATTGGTATAGATTTAAAGATTTTTATAGGGAGATATTTTTTTAAATCATATTTATTTTTTTGAGATATTTTAGGAAAAGATATTATTCCAATGTTTGACAGTACCCCTTTAATTTGATTTATTGGCGCTATTGCTATTGTATATATAGCCAAATCAATGGCTCCTAGATAATGAAAAATTATAATTTTATCAATATTATTAGCAATAGTTAAAATAACATTCATCAAACTCAAGTGTTTACCATAAGATATTGTATCTAATTCTGTTTCAGAATTGGGCTTTTCTTTTTTAATAGTTATTTTTAAAAATATAAATCTTAAACTTGTATAAGATATAAAATAGGTAAATAAAATTAAAAATATATTTTTATTAAATATCAAAACCAATATCATTAACATTGTAGCTATGACTTTGATTATAATATTATATTTTGTAGATAGCTTGAAATTTTTTCTTCCATTAAGAAGTGATCCATAAATTCCCAAGGAATCCATTAGAGGTAAAAATATAGTAGCTATAACAAAACAAATTGTTAGAGTTAAATTTGCATTTAAATAATAATAGACAGCAATTCCCAAAGAAACCAAACTTCCAATAGAGCCCCATTTAATTTTTTCTTTTAAAATAGGAATTAAAGAGCCCTCAAAACCCCTGGCTACGGAACGAGTTAAGGATGTTCCCATTCCAGAAAGAGTAAAAACAGAGAGTATTCCGATTATAGACAAAACATATTTATAAGTCCCGTATACTTCTTTGGGTAAAAGATTGGCAAAAGCAATGGCTAATAAAAAAGAGGACAATGATGATACAATTTGTCCTAATGTTAACCAAAAGCCACCCTTAGCTAAATAAATCATGTCGGTCTGAAAAAACTTTTCAGACCTTTTTAATAAAGTATAAATTGTTTGTCGAAGTTTATTGATCATTTTTACCCTGTTAAATAAGATTTAAGTCTATTTTTTATAAACATTTTACCGTGGTAAGTTTTTAAATACTTTTCTCTACGAGTTGCATCTTGTTGATTTAAACATACTTCACCCTGTTAAATTTATTTCATATTTAACGGGGTGAATAGTAGATTAATTTTAATGGCCTTCTGTCTTTTGTAGAAGGCACTTTACCATCACAATGTTGTTTAAATCTTAATTTTAAATTTTTAGTATACCCTGTATAAAATTTTTTATCTTTTTCTGATTGTAAAATATAAGTATAGTACATATTCATCAAAGATTTAAAATTATTTAACAGGGTGAATACCACTTAACTAATTTATTTAATCCTTCTTTTAAAGGAGTTTTTGGTTCCCAATTTAATAACTTTTTAGCTTTAGAAATATCAGCATAGGTTTGTATAACATCTCCAGCTGGAATGGATTTTTTTATAATCTTGGCCTCCTTACCAATAACCTTTTCTAAAGTTTGAATAAAATCTTTTAGTTTTATTGGTGAAGAATTTCCCAAATTAATAATCTCAAAATCATTTTTCAAATCAATAGATTTAATAATTCCTGACACTATATCATCTACATAAGTATAATCTCGAGAGGTATTACCGTCGCCATACATTTCAATTATTTTATTATTAATAATTGCATCAGTAAATTTATAAGCGGCCATGTCTGGTCGATTATGTGGTCCATAGACAGTAAAAAAACGAAGTCCAACCATTTTGATATTATAAAGATGGTGATAAGCATAACAGATGGCCTCAGAAGACAATTTAGTAGCTGCATAAGGACTTATTGGGGTATTAATATTCATATCTTCTTTAAAAGGAACTTTTTTAATATTTCCATAAACAGAGGATGATGAAGCAAAAATAAATGGAATGTCAGGTTGTTTTCTTAAACATTCTAATAAATTTAAAGTACCCTGGATATTGGTCTGAATATAATTACTTGGATTTTGGATAGAGGCGCGGACGCCAGCTCGGGCAGCCAAATGAATGACAGTTTTAAATTTATTTTGATTAAAGATATTTTTTAAGTTTTTTAGATTTTTAATATCTAATTTAAAAAATTGATAATTAGGATTATTTTTAAATTGTTCTATATTTGTTTTTTTAATCTCCGGAGAATAATAATTATTTAAATTATCAATACTTAAAACTGACTCTCCTTGATTTAGAAGAGCTTTAGTTAAGTTGGTGCCAATAAATCCCGCTCCACCAGTTATTAATATCTTTTGATTATTTTTAGACATTTATTATTTTGAATTATTAATTTTATAATATCAATTTCCAATTTTCATTTCTCAATTTTCAATATTAGTATTTGAGATTAGTTAAGTCGAAAATAGAAATTGGTTATTGAAATTAGATATTCGAAATTCATTAAGTATTTTCGATTTTCTAGCAACTAATTTCAAATTGTTTTATTGTATATTAACCCATCACCTTTTTTATAAATTTTAAATCAGATAATTATATTATAAAAATTATATAATAGTAAAATAAAATTGTTAAATTTTAATAAAAAGGTGCAGGGGTTAAATTTAAATTGTAAATTGAACTTACATTCCGCCCTTCTTAATTACCGTATGAATAGTTTTTAAAATAATTGATAAATCTAAAACCAAAGAACGGTGTTTTACATAATATAAATCATATTGTAATTTTTCTAAACTATCCTGTATTGAGTTGCCGTAGGGATAATTAATTTGGGCCCAACCAGTTAATCCGGGTTTAACTAATAATCTTTCTTTGTAAAAAGGTATTTCTTTTTCTAATTTATCAATAAATTCTGGTCTTTCTGGCCGTGGTCCAACTAAGCTCATATCGCCCTTAATGATATTAATTAATTGCGGAATTTCATCTAAGCGAGTTTTCCTTAGAAATTTACCAATTTTAGTAATCCGTTGGTCATTTTTTTGGGCCCATTGTGGTCCATTTTTTTCTGCATCGCTGTGCATAGTCCGAAATTTAATTGCTAAGAATTTTTTATTATCCTGACCGGTTCTAATTTGAGTGAAAAAAACCGAACCGCGGGAATCAATTTTAATTAGTAAAATAATAATGGGGGTAACTAATAAAGAGGGTATTAAAAAAATTAAAGCCAAGATTTTATCAAATATTTTTTTAAAAACATCAAAAGCCCATTTTTGACTTTCATTAAAATTGTTAATTAACCAAACTGGATTAATATTTTTTATTGAGACCTTGCCTAAAAATTGCTCATAAAAATCATTAGTGCGAATAAAATTAACTCTCAAATTAAGGCATCTAGAAAGTTCAACAGATATTTGATTTTTATTTAATATATCTTCATCTATTATAATATTTAAAATATTATTTTCTTTAATAAAATTATAAATATCATTAATTTTAACCTTCTCAAGATTACTAGAAATAAAATTAGTTCCTAAATCTACACAGGCCTGAATATTAAATTCTAATTCTGGCTTATTAATTATTGCTTGAACTAAGTTTTCGTCATTAGTAATAATAATAGTATTTTTTTTACTTGATTGAGAATATAAAATTTTACTGGCCAGTGTTCTCCACAAATAAAACAAAAGTCCAAAGACAACGATATTAATTACTAAAATGGTTTTAGGAGTGATTAGGTTTTGAGGAATAATATAAAAGTATAAAATACTGATAAAAAAATTAATGATAGAAAAATTAGATATCGCTAACAAAAGTTGATATTTTTTAAGAGAGGGCTTATTGGTTTCATAAAAACGAAAACTAAACACACTTAGCATCCAAAAAATAAATACTATACTAAAATAAGGCAAATGGCGAATAAATAATTCCCAGTTAAATTTATCATAAAATCTAATTACTAAACTTAAAAATAAAGCCAAATAAAGACAGATTATATCGCCCAAAAGTAAAATAATTTTTTTAAATTTTAATTTAAAGTTAGTGCTCATAAAAAATACAAATGTTTATGCTTGTAAATAATAAAATAAAATTACCATAAAATTGACTAAAAATCAAGTTAAGAAGTTGACTTTTAATCATTTTTGTTTAATAATTTTGTATATAAATAAAAATATCAAAAATATATGAAAAATTCTATTATAATTTTTACAATTTTAATCATGGCTTTAATTCCTATTTTTAATGTTCAAGCTGAAATTGCCATAGAAGAAACAAAAATTTACGATATTATTAATGGCAATGCCAAATTAAGCTGGAAAACCTCAACTCCTGCTAAAGGAACCATATATTACGGTGATAATAGTAATAATTTAAATAGGACCATGGGCCATTCTACTTATAGCAAAGAACATATTACTTATTTAACTGGTCTGGAAAAGAGTAAAAAATATTATTACAAAATTAAGGCCTGGGATGAGTTAGGAACAAGCATAGAAACTGCTATATATGATTTTAATACTAATGATATGCAAGACACCATTGCTCCTAAAATCTTAGAAGAAAGCTTTATCCAGGCCATTGATGATGCTGCGGTGATTAGCTGGACTACCGATGAAGAAACTCGGGCTACGGTTTATTTTAGTTCTAATCCCAATAATTTGAATCGAGAGGCCGGTTATGGTGGCTATGACAAAAAGCACACTTTATTTATTTATAATTTAGAATCTTCGGTTTGTTATACAATGAAAATAATGGCTGAAGATCGGGATAGAAATAAGGCCTATACTAACCCTTTTCAATTTTGTACTCCACAATATCAAGCCGATGAAGAATTAAGCATATCTCAAATTAGTATTAATGAATTAGGAATACGTAGTACAAATATTTCTTGGTATACTGATTTAGCGGCTAAAAGCAAAATATATTATGGCCCCAATTTAGATCATTATGAAAAAGAAATAGAAGTTAATAAACAACAAAAAAATCATCACAATTTTGAATTAACTGATTTAAGGCCCTATACTACTTATTATTATAAAATTAGGGCCTATGATAGTTTCCATGGCAAATGGGACGAGACCCCTAAATTAAGCTTTAAAACTAAGGCCCTAGAAAACCAAAAAAAAATTGGGTCTTTAATTAAGGGTTCTGAACCAAAAGTTTATGTAGCTAAAGATAATAGTCAAATTTCTTGGATTGAAAATGAAGAAGTATTTACTGGCTATGGTTATCAATGGAATTGGATAGAAGAAGTCGGCGATGATGATTTGGCTCAGTATGAAGAAGTAGATAGTATTTCTGAAGTGGGCTGTCATCCTGATGGTACTTTAATTAAATATCCAGACAATAATGCGGTTTATATGATCGGGAATTGTAAAAAAAGACCATTTTTTACAGCCGAGGCCTTTGAAAAAAGGGGCTATTCTTGGGATAGGATTATTACTTTACCTTTAGATAAAGGATATGGTCAGGGAGAAAATATATATTAATCAGTTTAAGGTTAAAAGGTTAAGGGTAAAAGTAGATTATATGAAATAAAAAATCTCTTCTCGATGAAGGGATTTTTTCTTGACTTTTAATAAATTTTGTGATATATTCTAATATCAAATTAAAAAATAATTTGAAAAAATAAAATCCTGAGGAGGATATATAATGAAAATTAAAACATTTTTTGTTTTAACCATCGTTTTCGTCGCCTTAATTGCTTGTTCAGAGCAAAAAATCAAGCAGTATGATGATGGTGTTTTTTTCGGACAGATAAAATCTGATCCATCTAGTTTTGTTGATTATTATATTAATAAAGCCGAATATCAAAAGGACGAGGAACTAAAAAAATACTCGTCTCAAATTGAAAAAATTAGAAAAATTATTAAGCAGGTCGGATTGGACCAGGAAGTTCCTTTGGTTCCGTTATTTTTATTAATCCAAAGTGGGGCTGGTATGGTAATGTTCCGCTGGAAATGTATAAATGGAAGTCAATATAATACTCAGTTACCGATTCAAAATATTGAATATAATATTACCGAACAAGAAGCATCTGTAAAATTTATTTTTAAAACAGAAAGTTTCTATGCTAAAAATTATAAAAATGATTTTTATTCATTTTTAAGAAACCCCGGCCTTCTTGTCTTGCCAGAAAACGTCTTTCTCGCTACCATATCTATCTCTGAAGAAGATATGGAAAAATATTTGAGTTTCAGATAGTTTTTCTATAGTAAATTTTGAAAGGGTTCTCGCAAGGAGCCCTTTTTTATTTTAATAAAAAAACTTTTTTTTCAAGAAATAATTTTAATAATAAAACAATTAAACAATTACTCAATTGAACTATTAACAATTAATTTGGTACCACTTAGGGGAATCGAACCCCTGTTTCCAGGCCTGCCTCGCACCAAAAAAATAAAATATATTGGTACCACTTAGGGGAATCGAACCCCTGTTTCCAGGATGAGAACCTGGCGTCCTAACCACTAGACGAAAGCGGCTTAAATAATTATCAATTTCTATTAAATTTGAAATGGTTGATTTACAACCCTAAACTGATAATTGGTAATTGAATAATTGTAAATTCAATTTAAATTGAAAATTGGTAATTGTAAATTGATCCTGTATATTCTAATACTTTTTAAATATTTTTTCAACCCCGTTATTCAACGGGGCAAGTATCTTTACTTGTTGTATTTATTAAATATTTTTTTGATGTTTTCAATAGTTTCTACTTTAACCAATTTTTTGCGCATTTCTTTGGCTTGGGGCTGGCCCTTGGTATAAAAAAGCAAATATTTACGCATCTCTATAATTCCGTGCTTGCCCTTATTTTGATAATTTAATTTAGCATGTTCCAGAGCGATTTTTTTAATTTGTAACCAGGTTTTCTCTTGATATTTTTTGTTTTCTAAATAATCTTTAATTTGAGTAAATAACCAGGGTTGACCATAAAGTCCGCGCGCCAGTCCCAAACCATCGGCCCTAGTTAATTCTAAGGTTTTTTGAGCTATTTCTGGATTAGTAATATTGCCATTAGCCAAAACAATGCCTTTAAAATTTTCTTTTACTTTTTTAACCATTTGATAATCAATTTCTCCTTTAAAGCCCTGTTCATAAGAACGACCATGAATCATTATCGTGCTAATTGGCAAATCCTTTATTTTTTTAATTAAATCTAACGCAGTAATCTTTTTATTTCCCTGTTTACCTGTTTTCCTATCTACCTGATTAATACTAGTTCTAATTTTTATAGAAACTGGCAGAAAAGTATTATCACAAACATTTTTAATAATCTGATAACATAAATCTAAGTCACGCATTAAAGTTACGCCTCCGCCATGTCCAACTACTTTTTTAGCTGGACAACCAAAATTAATATCAATACCGTCAAATCCAGCTTGAGTAACAATTTGCGTGGCTTGAATAAACATTTCTGGATTTTTGCCAAATAATTGTACCACGATTGGCTTTTCTGCTTGAGAAAATTTTAAAAGCTCTAAGGTTTTTTTAGATTTATAATGTAGGCCATCAGCTGAAATCATCTCGGTATAAACTACATCAGCGCCGTATTTTTTACATAATTGCCGAAAAGAGGAATCAGTAATTCCGGCCATGGGAGCTGAGGCGAAAATCGGCTTTCGCAATGAAAGCCAAAATTTTTTCTTTTTGTTATTTAAAACGGTCATTATTTTTTTCTTAAGGTATGGTTATTATCACTATTATCTTCAATATCCCAACCTAATTTATTAATTTCATCTCTTAGCTTATCAGATTCGGCCCAATTTTTTTCTTGACGAGCTTTTTGTCTTTGTTCGGCCAGGATTTTAACATTATTTGGAATATTAATTTTTTCTTTTTTAATATTCTTTAAATTTAGTCCAAGAATTTGATCAAATTCTAAAATAGTAGCTCTTTTATCTTCAGTTTTTAAATTTGATTTTAAAACCTTGGAAATTAAGGCCAAAATCTGTGGTGCGTTTAAATCATCATTAATAGCTTGTTGAAATTCTTTTTTAAATTCTAAATCTAGTTTTCCAAATTTTTTCCCTAAACCCAAAATATCATTATACAAATTTTTTAAAGCATTTGCTGCTGATTGCAATGCTTCCCAAGAAAAATTTAATGGCTTGCGGTAATGTGTTCCTAAACAAAAATAACGATAAGCCAAAGGGTTAATCTTTTTAGCCACAGCATCTGCTAAAGTTATAAAAGTGCCAGCAGATTTGGCCATTTTACTATCGTTAATAACTAAAAATTCACCGTGCATCCAAAAATTAATTGATTCTTTAAGCTTGCTGGCACAATTGTTTTGGGCCCGTTCATTGGTATGATGAACCGGAATATGGTCAATGCCTCCACAATGTATATCAAAATGTTGACCCAAGCATTTCATAGACATGGCCGAACATTCAGCGTGCCAGCCCGGAAAGCCCATTTTACCAAAAGCCCTCCATTCCATAATTCGTTTTTCGTTAGGTTGAGAAAATTTCCATAAAGCAAAGTCATGAATATCTTTTTTTTCACCTAAATCAATTCTTTTACCAGCTTGGAGCTCTTGTTTATCTAAAAGAGCCAATTCTCCATATTTGGAATACTTAGTAGTATCAAAATATATTCCATCAGAAGTTTCATAAGTATAATCATTGTCAATTAAAGTTTGAACTAATTTAATTTGTTCTTTAATGTGTTTGGTGGCTTTAGTATATTTATCTGGCTCTTGAATATTTAATTTTTTCAAATCATTTTTAAAGGCCTCAGTATATTTTTTTGCCAGTTTTAACATTGATTTCTTGGTAGGCGCTAAATTTTCTCGGCGCAAGGCCTTGCTCATTTTATCCTCACCTTCATCAGCATCAGAAACTAAATGTCCAATATCAGTAATATTCATAATATGCTTAACTTTATATCCATTATATTCTAAAGTTCTTTTCAAAATATCTTCAAAAATATAGGTACGCATATTACCAATATGTTGATAATCATAAACTGTCGGTCCACAACAATATAGACCCACTTGTGGTGGGTTGATAGGCTGAAATTCTTCTTTTTGACGCGTTAAAGTATTGTATAAATACATAAAATATAAATTATCAATTACCAATTCTCAATTTAAATTTAACCCCTGCACCTTTTTATTAAAATTTAACAATTTTATTTTACTATTATATAATTTTTATAATATAATTATCTGATTTAAAATTTATAAAAAAGGTGATGGGGTTAATTTTCAATAATCAATTACCAATGTCTTACTAAGGAGAAATTTAGTTGTGAAATAGATCTTTTTAGTTTCAGACTTTAAGTATTCTAAAAATCATTAATTGAGAGATATTGTGAATTTAGTTATTGATATAATTAAATGAAAATTTCAAATTGATAATTGTAAATTGATCCTAGTCCATCCACTTTTTCTTTTTAAAATAAATTAGGAAAGAAACCATACAAGTTATCATTATTCCAACAGAAAACCAAAATCCCCAGGGTTGTTTCTGAAAAGGAATAAAATAATTCATGCCAAAAATAGAAGCCAAAAGAGTGGCCGGCAACAAAACTACTGAAATTACAGTTAAAACCTTCATGACTTGGTTTAATTTAAAAGAAATTAATGATTCATTGGTCTTGTGTAGGGCCTCTATATTCTCCATTAAATTATCCAGGGTTTCCCAAATTTCTTTGGCCTGGTCTAAAATATTAGAAAAATAAACACTTAATTCATTTTTCATAAATTCTTTATGGCTCATTTTTCCTAATTTTTTAATTACATTTTTATGGGACTGAACACTTTTACGATAATTAACAATATTTCTTTTAGTAATTAAAATTTCCCGGACCATTTTTTTCTCCTTATTGTTGAATATCTGTTCCTCAATATCTTTTAAGTCCCGACCAATATGATTTAAAATTGGAAAACAATATTTTTGTAAGTCATTTAAAATTTCATAAAGCAAAAAAGTAATATCATCTTCTAAATATATTCTTCTTTCCCTAGTATTAATTTGACATTTTTCAAATATCTCATTTAAAGGCGTTAAATTTCCCTGAGAAAGAGTAATTAAATAATCCGGACCAACAAAAATATCTAATTCTGATAAAGATATCTGGCGAGTTTTTCGATTATAAACCGGAAAATTAAGGATAACAAATAAATAATTATCATATTCATCTAATTTTGACCTAAGGGTAGGACCTGAACAATCATCTAGGTCTAAAGGATGAAATTTATAATTATTCCTTAAATATTCAATAGAACCAGCATTGGGCCTGGAAATATTAATCCAGGTAAAATTTTTAGCTTTTACTTTTTGTATTAAACCCATTTGAATAATTGTTAATTGTTAATACTATAATAGGATAATTGTTTTTTTCTATTAATCAATTAAACTATTAATCAATTAACCTATTAATTTTATTATATCATCCAATTTCAAAATATGCTATAATAAATTAGTTAAAAATTTATAAAGCATAAAGTCAAATAGCTAATTACTATGCCTGAGAGAAAAAATAAAAATTTAGAAAATCTGGCTCAAGAACAAGAACCTAAGATTCAAATTTTAGACAAGGGTTTTAAAAAAATTCCTCAAACCAAGGAACAATTGAAAAATTTGGAAGGGACCACAGAGGGTCAAATTAGTTTAGAAAAACAAGAAATCAGTCCAATTACTCAAACTCAGCCCCAGACAAAAAAATCTAAGGAAGATTTTCAAGCTCAACCCGAATACCAAGCCCTTAAAGAAGAAGTAGAAGATATTTTAGAAACAGGTTTAGAAAATTTGTATTTGGATATGTCTAAAGAAAAACAAGTGGAATTTAGAGCCAAGGGTGAAGAAACCGCTAATAAAATATCTCGACTTTTAATGCAAGCAAAAATCCAGGTCAAAAAAATTATTTATGCCATTATTGATTGGTTAAAAATAATTCCAGGAATAAATAAATTTTTTATTAAACAAACAGCTAAAATAAAAACTGATCAGATTCTAAAATTAAAACCAAAACAAAATAAAAAATAATTTATGTTTTTAGAAATAGGAAATTATTCTATCTCTGCAGAAATTTTAATATCATTACTAATAATATTTTTCGTATTATTTTTTTTGGTTTTGTTCTGGTTATTTAAATCAGCACACTCAAAAAAAATAAATTCTTCCTTTTCTTTAAAACTTTTAAAAATTAGGGTGCCAAAATTTAAATCAGAAAAAGAAGCTGAAGCAGATAACAAACAACAGGACTTACAAGAAGATATTTCTGTAGCTGAAAATCTATATAGTACTTTGGGTGGTCTAAGGGCTCAAAGAGGGCTTAAGGCCTTATTGGGCACTCGAGATGATCATTTTTCTTTTGAAATTGTTTTACAAAATGGTTTAATTTATTTTTATATTGGTGTTCCTCAAAAACAAATTAATTTTTTCAAAGAAAGAATTCATTCTATTTATCCAGACGCAGAAATAGAATCAGTTGAAGATTATAATATTTTTACAGCCCAAGGAAAAGTTATTGGGGCTTCTTTAAGATTTAAAAAAGATTTTATTTATCCAATTAAGACCTATAAAAAATTAGAAATTGATCCTTTAAACTCATTATTAAATTCTCTGACTAAATTAGAAAAAGAGGATTCAGCCGCTATTCAAATTATTGCTCGCAGTGCTCATAAAAGATGGCATACGATGAGCAGTATTTTTACTAAAAATATAGCCAAGGGTAAAAAAATTAGACAAGCCCGTAATTTATCTGGTTTGGGTGGACTTTGGGGAACTTTATTTTCTTTTATTGGCTCTGGCTCAGGTTTTATAAAAACCAAAAAGGAAGATAAACTAGGCGGGGAAGACAAAGAACAATTTTCTCAAATGGAGCAAGAAATGATGAAAAATATTGAGGAAAAAAATTCCAAAGCCGGTTTAGATGTTAATATTCGTGTGGTAGTTAATGCCCAAAATCAAGGTCTAACCGAAACTTATTTGCAAAATATTACTAATACTTTTAGTCAATATAATTTATATCAATATGGCAATGCTTTTAAAATTAAAACTAATAATAATAATTTAATTAATGATTTTATATATCGCAATTTTAATTCTGCCGATAGAATATTATTAAATACCGAAGAGTTAACCAGCATATTTCATTTACCCCTTTCTTCTAATACTATTCCGAAGATAGTTTGGCTAGAAGCCCGTACTGCTCCGGCCCCAGAAAATATTCCTACTCAAGGATTGATTTTGGGCAAAAATGTTTATCGGGATTCAGAAACTTTGATTAAAATTAAGCCACGCGACAGAAGTCGACATATGTATATTATTGGTAAATCCGGCACAGGTAAATCATATTTTCAAATTAATATGGCTATCCAAGATATTCAAAATGGGGAAGGGGTTTGTGTTTTAGATCCGCATGGCGACTTAATAGAAGATATTTTAAAATATATTCCCAAAGAAAGGGCTGAAGATGTAATATTATTTGACCCTTCAGATATTGAAAGGCCATTGGGTATTAATATGTTAGAATTTGATACCCAAGACCAAAAAACTTTTGTTATTAATGAAATGATTAAAATCTTTGATAAATTATATGATTTAAAAGCTACGGGCGGTCCAATGTTTGAACAATATATGCGCAATGCCATGCTCTTAATTATGGAAGACCCTGAATCTGGCTCTACGCTTTTAGAAATTCCTAAAGTTTTAGCAGATGAGGATTTTAGAAAATATAAGCTTTCTAAATGTCAAGATTATCTAGTAAAAGATTTTTGGCAAAAACAAGCCGAAAAGGCTGGAGGAGAGGCCTCTTTAGCCAATATGGTGCCTTATATTACCAGCAAATTGACCCCTTTTATTTCTAATGATATTATGCGTCCCATTATTGCCCAACAAAAAAGCTCTTTTAATTTTAGAGAAGTTATGGACCAAAAAAAGATATTATTAATTAATTTATCTAAAGGTAAAATAGGAGAATTAAATAGTAGCTTAATTGGTATGGTTTTTGTAGGGAAAATACTCATGGCTGCCCTTTCTCGTACTAATTTGCCAATAGAGCAAAGAACTGATTTTTATTTATATATTGATGAATTTCAAAATTTTATTACTGATTCTATATCTATCATTCTATCTGAAGCGCGTAAATATAAATTAAATTTGATTATTGCTCATCAATACATTACCCAATTAGTAAGAAATAATGATGAAACCATTAAAGATGCTGTTTTTGGAAATGTGGGTACTTTTGTTTCTTTTGGTATTGGTGTTAAGGATGCGGAAATAATTGCCAAACAATTTGCTCCGGTTTTTAGCGAATATGATTTAGTTAATGTTCCGGCTTTTAACGCTTATGTTAAATTATTAATAGATAATTATAATCCACCTGCTTTTAGTATGAAAATTTTAACTAGGGATAAAACAGATTCTGATTATGTTCAAAATATTAAAAAATTATCTCGATTAAAATATGGCCGAGATAAAAATATTATTGAGCAAGAAATTAAAACTCGTATGCAATTAGCTGAAAATGTTTTAGAAAATAAAAATCCTATTTTCTAATTTTTAAAAATATAGTATAATAATAGTAAATTTATCCCCACACCTACTTTGGGGAAAAAATAAATAATAAAAAATTTCCATATCTATTTCAAATTAGGTGTGGGGATAAAAAACGCAAAACTAAAAACTAAAAATAAAATTTAAAATAAAAACACAAAGTGTAAAAATAAAAATAAAAGCTAAAAACTGAAAGCTGACGGCTGACAGCTAAGAGCTAAAAAATAAAAATGACAAATAAAATCGATGAACTTAAAGAGGCCATCGCTAAAATAGAATTGGAGTTAAACAAAACCAAAGCCCTTTTTCAGGAATTAGGGGGCGGTGTAGAAACTTCGCCGGCTATGGATGCGAAAGCCAGAGATTTAGGTTCAGAAACAATTAATGGTCAAGATAAAGTAATTGAAGGAGTTTTTGATGGTCAACAAATGATTGGTCCTGATGGAAAACGCTATTCTATTCCAGCTAATTATTGCTCTAAATCAAAATTGGTAGAAGGTGACATTTTAAAACTCATTATTAAGCCCGATGGCAGTTTTGTTTATAAACAAATTGGCCCCATAGAAAGAAAAAGAATTAAAGGCATTTTAGTAAAAGAACTAGTTAGCGGTGACTTTAAAATAAAAATTGATAACCAAGAATATAAAGTTTTAAAAGCCAGTGTAACTTATTTTAAAGGTCAAGAAAACGACCAAGTAATAGGTTTGGTGCCTCAAGATGGCGAAGCTATTTGGGCTGCAGTGGAAAATATAATTAGAATGCACGCTGCTCAACCAGAGCAAGACGAAGAAAACGAAGCAGGTTTTACAGAAGATAATAATTTAGTTGATAATTTAAACAATTTAGATATCTGAAATTAATTTTTTTTATTTTTAATGTAGTATGGGGTTTAAATAAAACTCCATTTTAATTTGAAATTAATTTTTTTATTTTTAATGTAGTATGGGGTTTAAATAAAACTCCATTTTAATGGTTCCCCCATCAAACAATGTGGTACTTAATACAATAAAATGATAATTATTACAGTAGTTTTTTTATAGTGTCTGTATTTTATTTGTATTTTAGGCGCCCTTACAACAATTTAGATACAATTCGAATAAAGACGAATAGAATTTCTACGAGGAATGAGAATGACGAGTATTGAAATTCATTTGGCTGAATGATGAATTGTCTAAATTCTTGTACAGGCGCGACTTTTTGCCTGCCCGCCATAGCCTAACGGCATCAGGCGTTGGCAGGCGGGGCTCTACCTTTTTCTAGAAAAAGGTAGAAAAAAAGAAAATGTCATCAAAACGAAATTAAAATAACTATATTTTTGCTATTAACTAAATAATATATTATTAAAATAAGTTAAGCTAAGTTTAAAATTTGTATTTATTCATTCTTCAACAAATAATACTTATTTTATTTTTCGAACGGAACGAGGGTCATAAAAAGTCTGAACGAAGTGAAGATCTTTTATGACCGAGTGAGTGAGAAAAGAATGAATACCCCGTCAGCTTGCTGCGGGGTTAAGGTGCGACCGAATGGGAGCTCCGAATCAGAGTCCAGAGCTTGCTCTGGGGTTTGATACCATTCATTAGATAAAAAACCATAAAGGTGGAAAATGCTATTTTATAGTTTAGATAATGATAAGAGTATGCTTATCCACCACGGGTTACATTATAAAGCCTTTTTATTTTGCTAATTTTTAAAAAAATTGTATAATAAAGGGTATGAGAAAAACTAATCAGAAAAAGAAAAAACTTCCTCTTAAGAAAAGGAAGAAATCTTTGCTTAGAAAAACAAGGACAACTAAAAAGAAAAAAACTACTCGCAAGAGGGGTCGGCCTAAAAATATTGGTCGTCTTAAGAAGAAAACTACTCGCAAAAAAATTAGACCAAAGAAAACCAAAAAGACAGCTAAAAATAAAAAGGTGTCCACGATTAATTTTGTGATAGAAAAAAAAGACGAGTTTTTAATAGATTCTTCTGATGATACACCGGTAATTAATTTCCAACCAGATTTTTTAACTGACAAAACAGATCTGGACGAACTTTTAAATGAAGTAGAAATTGATGATCAAAATTCAATTTTAATTAAAAATCCTTCCAGTACTTCTCAAACAGAACCGGTTTTAAATAATTTTTCTATTGCAGAGAAAAAAGATGGATTAGATAGATTAATTCAGGAAGATTATGTCTTTACGGAAAAGAGTATTAAAGACGCCACTTACAATTTAAAATTAAAAGAAAATCAGATTAAAATTAGCAAAAGCCAGAGCATTCCTCTTAAATCTAAGCATGTGGTTAATTTAAGAAACCATCAGCCAAAGGCGAAGGATAAAGAAAAACTAGAATTAAAATTTGATATGCCTAGAAAAAAAACCGTGGCAAACGTTTCTTCCCTATACTTAAAAGAATTATTATATTTAAGTTCAAAAACAAAGTTTTTTAAATTAACTCATTTTTTCGGTGAGGGCTTTGTTAATTTTATAACTTATATTTTCCAAGGCATTTTTTTGGCCTTTAATATTTTAATAAATTTTTTATTTTCTATATTTTTAAATATTAATAATTTGGGGAAGAAAATTATAAAATTTTTAACTGAAGATTTTAAACAGGAAAAAAATAAATCCCCACACTTTCAGAAAAGTGGTGGGGATAAAGAAATAAAAGTTTCCCCAAGTTTTCAAAAATCAAAAATTTTATTTGTTTTTAGTCCCGCTCTTTTATTTAATAAAAGTACTTTTAAAAATTCAACAAGAGTTTTTGGTTTTATAATTGTTTGTTTTTTAGTTATTTCATCAATTAAGGCCCTATCAATAGTTGGCCAAGTTGATGCTAAAAAGGGTGAAGTTTTGGGTATTTCAGAAATGGCTTTTGGGGATTTTCAAGACGGTTTAGAATCTATGGCTAATTCAGATTTTCAAAAAGCCCAGACAAGTTTTTCAGAGGCCAATCAAAAATTTTTAGCAGCCGAAGCAATTATTTCAGAATATAATAATTTATTTTTAGAAATTTTGAAATTAATACCTCAAGAAGGCAAAAAATTAGATAATGGAATTAAGTTATTAAATGCTGGGCGTCTTTTGTCAAAATCAGCTCAAGAAATGAGTGCAGTTTTAAAACAACAGGAAAAAGAAATTCCCTTAACTGATAGAATTAAATTAATATCTAATAACTTAACTCAAGCCAGAACTAGCATGGAAAGAGCTGCTGATTATATTTCAAAAGTTGATTTTAAAGACCTGCCTCAAGATTATCAAGAAGATTTTGTAAAAATAAAAGAAAACTTTCCTCTCTTAATTAAGGGTTTAAGTAAATTAGATTTATTTTTTGAGGTGGTTTTAGATATATTGGGAGATAAAATACCCCAAAGATATTTATTAATATTTCAAAACAATCACGAGTTAAGACCAACGGGCGGATTTATGGGTAGTATGGCTTTAGTAGACATTAAAAATGGAGAATTAATTAATGTAGAAGTTCCTGTTGGAGGACCATATGATTTGCAAGCCGGTTTTCACGAAAATATTATTGCCCCTAAGCAGTTTTGGAGCATAAATCCAAATTTGAATTTTTGGGATACAAATTTATTTTTACATTTTCCGTCTTCAGCTGAATTAATGTTAAAATATTATGAAAAGTCGGGTGGTCCCACGGTTGATGGTTTAATCGCTATTAATGGTAATGTAATGGTAGAATTTTTAAAAATTATTGGTCCAATTTATTTGGCAGACAGGGACTTGGAAATAAATTCAGATAATTTTATGATGGAGGTGCAAAAAATTGTGGAGATTACTGATAAAGGAGACCAACCCAAGGCCATTATAGGAGAATTGTTTTCTCAAGTTTTAGATATTATATTTAAGGATAAAAGTTTAGATTATTTGTCGGCCTTAAATATTTTTAATAATTCTGTTATGTCTAAAGATATTCAAATGTATTTTACAAATTCAGCACTGCAAGGAAGGGTTGATGCTTATGGTTGGAGTGGAGCCATAATTGATACTAGTAAAGATTATTTAGCAGTTGTAAATACTAATATTGGCGGAAGCAAAACAGATGAATTTATAAAACAAGACATAATTCACGATGTAGAATTTTTATCAAATGGAAAAATTATTGATACAGTTAAAATTAAAAGAACATATCTTCCTGAAGCAGATAATTTTTTTAGTGAATATCAGAATAGAGATTATTTAGCAGTATATGTTCCTCAAAGTAGTAAATTATTAGGGGCGAGTGGTTTTGAAGAAGAGCTAGATGATGAATATATGCGTCCAGTTTCTGGATCTCAAGAAGACCAGGATATTTTAGAAATACAGGGTCGATATTTTATTGATGAAGTTTCGGGAGCTAGGGTTCATAATGAATTTAATAAAACAGTTTTTAGTGGTTGGCAATATTTACAGCCCGGGGAGCAAAAAGAAATTATTATTCGTTATGAATTACCATTTACTTTAAATGTTAATAATGAAATATCTTTATTAGATAAGTTTTTTCAGATGGGAAAAAATATAAATACAGATACTTATACTATTGCTTATGATAAACAGTCGGGAATTATTTCAGAATTAGAAACAAATTATACTTGGTCAGAAGATTTGAATTTAATTTGGAGTAATTTAGAAAATGCTAATCAAAGCTACTTATTTAATAAAAATATTATTAAGGGTTTAATATTAAAAAAATAAATTTATGGAGAGAGATTTTTCTATCAAAGAAGCCATTGGTTTTGGTTGGGAAACCGTTAAAAATAATTTGAAGTTTTTTTTACTTTTTAGTTTATTAGTTATTATTTTTTCCACTTTACCGGTTTTAGCAGAGGAATTTGCCAAAAAGGCGGATGGTAGAAATATGTATATGCTGTTTAAAATTTTATATTGGGTTTTTACTCTGCTGTCTATTTTTATTTCTTTAGGAGCTGTTAAGATAGCTTTAAAATTTGTAAATAAAGAAAAAGCAGAAATAGCAGATTTATTTTCTCAATATAATGTATTTATAAATTATTTTATAGGTACGATTATGTATTCAGTAGTTGTTTTGGTGGGCACTTTTCTTTTAATAATTCCAGGAATAATTTGGAGTATTAAGTTTCGTTATTTTGGTTATTTAATAGTTGAAGAAAATTTAAAACCCCTAGCTGCTTTTAAAAAAAGTGCAAAAATCACCCAGGGTGTGAAATGGCAACTCTTAGGATTTAATTTTATTTTAGTTTTGATATCTTTGTTGGGATTTATAGCTTTGCTCATTGGAAGTTTTATCACTATCCCCCTAGTACTTTTAGCGGAAGTATTTGTTTATAAAAAATTAAAAGAAAAGATTTCAACAACAAATGCCATAACTATTTAATTTAAAATAAAAAAGGTCCTTATTATTTAAAATAAGGACTTTTTTTGTTTAAAGACAGATGTTATAATATCATTATTATGATTAAAAAGTTATTAAGAAAATTAAGTACTACTATTGTTGGCGGAGCAATTTTAATTGGTTTTTTTACTATATTTAGTAAGGTGCTGGGTTTAGTCAGGGATAGAATGTTAGCTTCTTTTTTTGGTGCTGGACAGATTTTAGATTCTTATTTTGCTTCTTTTAGAATTCCAGATTTAATTTTTAATACTTTAGTTTTGGGAGCATTAGCTTCTGCTTTTGTGCCGGTTTTTACTAAATTAAATCAAAAAGATAAACCGCGGGCCATTAAAGTTTCTAATTCGATTTTAAATATTATTAGTTTGGGATTAGCAGTTATAGCTGTGATATTTATTATCAAGGCAGATTTTTTTGTGCGAATTTTATTTTCGGGTTTTAATGAATTCCAATTTAAACTCACTGCTCAATTAACCAGAATAATGTTATTAAGCATTGTTATTTTTGGCATTAGTAATGTGATGAGTAGTTTATTAAATTCTTATAAATCTTATTTTAGCTATAGTATTGCTCCTTTAATGTATAATATTGGAATTATTATTGGAATAATATTTTCTAAATTTTATGGATGTGTTTATTTGGCTTGGGGGGTTGTTTTGGGGGCCTTTTTACATTTGATTATTCAGCTTTGGGCAGTTTTAAAAAGTGGATGGAAATATCAGCCAATCTTAAATTTTAAGGATAAGTATGTTAAAAAGATATTTAAATTAATGATTCCCAGAACCTTTGGTTTAGCAGTTAATCAAATTAATCAATTAGTCATTACCATGATTGCCTCTGGTTTGGCCATCGGCAGTATTTCGGTTTTTTATTTTGGGATTAATTTACAGTCAGTGGTAGTTAGTATTTTTGGTATATCAATTGCTATTGCTATTTTTCCAGTTTTGTCAGAACAAGCCAATAACCAGCAAGAATTTATTCATTATTTAGTCAATAAAATAAAAAAAGTGATTTTTTTAGTTATACCTATTTCGGTTTTGATTATTTTATTAAGAGCCCAAATAGTCAGGGTGGTTTTGGGTACGGGTAGTTTTGATTGGCAAGACACATATTATACGGCTCAAGTTTTGGGCTATTTTGCCTGCTCTTTAGTTTTTCAATGTTTAATTCCCATCATTGCCCGAGCTTTTTATGCTTTAGAAGATACCAAAACGCCGGTTATTACTAGTGTGATTAGTTTTTTGATTAATATCTGCTTGGCTTTAGTTTTAAGTAAGTCCATGGGTATTGAGGGTCTGGCCATTGCTTTTTCTGTCAGCAATATTATCAATTTAAGTTTATTATTTATAATTTTGCATAAAAGGTTTTTCCATATGAAAGGATATAAATGGAGCAGTTTTATTATGAAGATTATTGCCAGTTCTTTGATAATGGGTGGAGTAGTATATATTGCCAGGTATTTGTTATCATTAGGGGTTAATATGAATACTTTTATGGGCATATTATTACAATTAATATTTTCTTTTTTATTGGGCGTTATTGTTTATTTTATATGCAGTGTTATTATGAAGATTCCAGAATCAGATTTAATTAAAAAATACTATCATAAATTAGAAGTTTATTTATTAAGTAAGATTAATAATTCAAATTGATTTTTAAAAAATAGAAATTTACAATTATCAATTTCCAATTTAAAATTTAAATTAAAATTTCAATTACTCAATTACCAATTCTCATTTAAATTCTAATTGAAAATTTCAAATTGATTATTGGTAATTTATTGTAAATTGAAAATTTCAAATTGAAAATTAGATTTATATGAATAACAATATCAGAAATTTTTGCATCATTGCACACATTGACCACCCCGCACTAATTTTATTCGCTACGCTTCATAAAATAATGCGGGGCAAGCAAGGGTTTTTAAAAACTTAAATTATATGAATAACAATATTAGAAACTTTTGCATTATTGCGCATATTGATCATGGGAAGTCAACTTTAGCTGACCGTTTTTTGGAATTAACTCATACTATATCGAATAGAGACATGAAAGAACAAGTCTTAGATACCATGGACCTGGAAAGAGAAAAGGGGATTACTATTAAATTACAGCCCGTTAGAATGAAATACAATTATTCTAATCAAGAATATATTTTAAATTTAATAGATACACCAGGACATATGGATTTTGCCTATGAAGTTTCTCGTTCCATTGCTTGCGTGGAAGGCGCTTTATTAGTTGTTGATGCTAGCCAAGGGGTGCAGGCCCAGACCTTAGTTAATTTAAGAGTTGCCCAAGAATATAATTTAAAAATAATTCCAGTTTTGAATAAAATTGATTTAGCCACAGCAGACATAGCTAAAGTCAAGCATGAAATTATTAGTTTATTAAATTGTGCAGAATCAGAAATTTTAGAAGTTTCTGCTAAAACTGGCCAAGGAGTTGATAAATTATTAGCTGAAATAGTAAAAAATATTCCCAGTCCTTTAATTAAAACCGAAAATAATCAGGCCTTAATTTTTGATTCAGTTTATGATGAATATCGGGGCATTATTTCTTATGTTAGAGTTTTTAATGGCAGTTTTAAAAGAGGAGATAAAATTAAGTTTTTGAGAACAAGACAAGATAGTGAAATTTTAGAAGTTGGTTATTTAAAAATTAGCCGAGAAAAAAGTGAAGAAATAAAAGCCGGAGAAATTGCTTATATTATTAGCAATGAAAAAGATTTAAGTAGCGTTAGGGTGGGAGACACAATTGCCTTGAGTTCTCAAAAAACTGAGGCCCTACCAGGATATAAAATAGTTAAGCCGATGGTTTTTGCGGGAGTATATTCCCAGGGCGGAGATCGTTACGAAGAATTAAGAGAGGCCGTAGAAAAATTAAAATTAAACGATTCATCTTTGGAAACAGAACCAGAATCTTCTTCAGTTTTTGGTTTTGGGTTTAGGTGTGGTTTTTTGGGCCTTTTACATTTAGATATATTTTTACAAAGATTGAAAAGAGAATATGATTTGGATTTAGTGGTTACCATCCCTTCGGTAGCTTATCGTGCATATTTGAAAAAGGGGAGCGTTAAAAAATATATGAAAAATAAGAAAATGGAGGTTTTTTCTGACTCTGGTCAGGATTATGTTATTTTAACTAAACCAGCAGAATATGATCCGCAATTTATTGAAAAAATGGAAGAGCCTATTGTGAAGATGGATATTGTAAGCCCAGGACAATATATGAGTCCAGTAATGAGTTTATCTGAAAAAAGAAGAGGGAATTATTTAAATACTGAATATTTAGATAATGATTTAGTGGTTTTAAAATATAAAATTCCTTTAGCTCCTATTTTAGTTGATTTTTATGATAGTTTGAAAAGTATTAGTCGGGGCTATGCTTCTCTTAATTATGAATTTTTAAAATATCAACCAGTGGACTTAATTAGATTGGATATTTATATTGCCGAGGAATTAATTGAACCCTTGGCTAGTTTTGTTTATCGAGACGAGGCCTATAATATTGCTAAATCAATTGTTAAAAGATTGAAGGACACGGTTCCTAAACAGCAATTTGTGGTTAAAATCCAAGCTGCGATTGGCTCTAAAATTATTGCTGCGGAAAGATTAAGCGCTTTACGTAAAGACGTTACTGCCAAACTTTATGGTGGAGATGTGAGCCGAAAGAAAAAATTATTAGCCAAACAAAAAAAGGGTAAAAAAAGAATGCAGGCCCTGGGCAGGGTTGCATTACCTCAAGATGCTTATTTATCAGTTTTAAAACGCGATTAGGTAAATAAAGGCCACATTGTCCAAGCTACCATGCTGATAGCTATAAAGATAGCTAAAATAGCCCAAATAATTTTAATAGTTTTTCTTTTCATATGTTACATTTTAACAAATATTTAAAAAAGAATGAAGAGATTGCAAAAATTATTTATTCTTCTAAATTTATTTTGTATTTAAAATTCCTTTTTTCTTTCTTAATTTTTTGTGGACCATTCTTTTTTATGTTTCCAATTTTGAGTTTAGGGGCAAGAGGAATTTTTCTGTCTTTATTAATTTTATCTTTAGCCATAGTTTTGGGTCTTAAATCTTATTTTCACTGGTCTTATAATTGTATTTTACTTGGTAATCAGAAAATTTATAGATTTTATTATAAGGGCCTGTTTAAAAAAACAGTAGAAGAATTTAATTTACAAAGCATTGATGAGGTTTCTATTGAATATCACAATGTATTTTTACGAATGCTTAAAGTCGGAGATTTAATTATTTTTTTAAAAAACGATAAATATATTGATTTAAATAATGTTTATGGTGTTAAGAAGCTGAAGAATAAAATTTGGGAGATAAGTAGTTAATAAGAAAATTGACAAAGAGAGTGTAATGACGTAGATTAAGAATATAGAAAAAATAAAATGGAGGATACGATGAATTCAGAAAAGAATCCAATAAATTATTTAGAGTATATTGGTAAAACAGAAGAGGAGCTCTATACAGACAAAGACGAAGAAGAAACCTTGGATTTGATAAAAAAATTAGAGAAAACCAATTCTAATGTAGCAAATCTTGTTATACTTGGTATGATTTTTAAACCTAAACTGGAAGAAATTCTCAATATCAAGCCGGGTAGTTTGGACAAAATTGCTATGGCATATTTTTACTTTTCTCAGAAGAAAGAACAGGAGCTCAAGGATCAGGGTTTAAAAGGGAAAAAACTTTTTAAAAAACTTGAAAAAGAATGTGCGGCTTGTAAAGATTGGTTAATAAAATATTTTCAATCCTCTTGATAGGTTTTACAATTTTAAATGGGCACTATAAATTGTTTAGTGCTCTTTTTTGTTTAAAAATTCAACCCGACGGGTTGAAAGCTGTGAATAACTACTTAACATTTTTACAAAATGCTTTTTTTTTATTATAATAAACGTATGACTAAAGGATCTAATGATTTATTCATTTTTAAATTACTTTCTTCTAAATTGTTTTTTATAATACTTTTTATTATTGTAGTTTTTTTGTCCTTTAATGTCTATAAAGGATTAAAACAAAGAATGGAAGTTAAAAAAGAAATTTTTAATTTAAAAATGGAGATAAATAATTTAGGAAAACAAAACAATGAATTAAGTGGCTTAATAGAATATTTTGCTACAGATGAATATGTGGAAACAGCTTCCCGAGAAAAATTGGGTTATAAAAAGGTAGGAGAAAAAATTGTTGTTTTGAGTGAAGAGGGCGATGAAAAGCATTTGAGTTTTTCAGAACAGAAATTAGATTCTGCTGACCAAGGGTTTTCTAATATAAAATTGTGGTGGAATTATTTTTTTGCTAAAAAATATGACTAAAATATTTACCCAAAAAAGAATTTTGTTAATATTAGTTTATTTATTTTTAGCTATAATTGTTTTTTGTATTTTTGACATTTATTTTCTAAAAGGAAATACTTTTTTGTCTAAACAGACCAGTAAATTTGTTCCTTATCCCGCCTTAGTAGTTAATGATAAATTTATTACCTGGAATCAGTATAATGAATTTTTAGCGGATTATAAAAAATATTATGAAAGTTTTGATTATAATAATGCCGAATTATTGGCTGAGCAATCTATTTTAAAGAATCAATTATTAGAACAAATTTTGCAGAAAATGGATAAAAAAATTGATGCAAAAGAATTTCGTAATTTTACAATTAATTTCTATAAAGATAATAATATTAATAATTCAGTTCTAGGAAAAGAAAAATTTGATTATTATTTTTTAAAACCTATTTTTATAAAAAGAAAGATTTTAGAAAAGCTTTCTGAGGAAGAATTTAGTTTAGAAAACAAGAAAAAAATAGATGAAATATATGCCGAGCTGGTAAAAAATCCAGAAAAATTTTCTGAATATGGAGAGCTATACCAGGATACAGATTTGAATTTTAGTAATCAAATTGGCTGGCTTTCTTATAATGATTTGCCGGATTATTTAAAAGGCAGTATTAACGAAATGAAATTAGAAGAATTTACTCCAGTTATGAAAAGCATTTCAGGTTATCATATATATAAATTAACTGGTAAAATAAAATATGATAGTACTCCAAATTTTTATTATCAATTTAAACAAATATTTTTACCAATTTATCAATTAGAGGATTATTTAAATAATTTTTTGAAAAATAGTAAAGTGTATTTATTAGTTGGTGATAAAAGGGGAGCAATTAATAATAATTAAATTAGAAATTTTAAAGCGTGAGCAATTAACAGGGCGTTAATATTCTTTTCTTAGTTTCTGTAATGATATATAGTTAATAATATATTAAAATCATGCCGAGATAGCTCAGGTGGTTAGAGCGGAGCTTTCGTAAAGCTCAGGCCACAGGTTCGAACCCTGTTCTCGGCTCCATAAACCATTCGCTTCGCTCAGGTTTATGGCATAGCCAGAATAAATGACGCATAAAAAGTAGAATATTATTTTAAACAAATAGTGGTTTATGTGGTGAACCCGAATGGAATGAGTGGTTCACCACCATATCAAAAACCATTTGTTATATAAAAAAAGTCGAGGGACAGATAAATTATTTAAGATAAAATGTAATATATGATTAAAATAACAAATTTATCCAAATTTTATAAACCCAATGTTTGGGCCTTAAATAAAGTTTCACTGAATATTAAATCAGGAGAATTTGTTTCTATTGTCGGACAAAGTGGAACCGGCAAAACTACCTTAGTTAAAATGATTATTGCCGATGAAGGCCCTACTGAAGGAGTGCTGGAAATAGGTGGTTGGGACATAACCAATATTAAACCTTATGAGATTCCTTATTTAAGAAGACAGATTGGGGTTGTTTTTCAGGACTATAAATTATTGCCTAAAAAGAGTGTTTATGAAAATGTGAGTTTTGCTTTGGAAAGTTGTGGTGTTCGAAAAGAAAGAATTGAAAAAATAGTTCCGCAAATTTTAAAAATTGTCGGTTTACAAAGTAAAACAAACAGGTATCCATATCAATTATCTGGAGGAGAGCAACAAAGAACAGCAATTGCCAGATCTCTTGTTCATCAACCAAAACTTTTAATTGCCGATGAACCTACTGGTAATTTGGATTCTATTAATTCCCGAGAGATAATTGATTTATTATTAAAAATTAATGATTTTAATACTACGGTCATAATGGTCAGCCATAATCGAGATATTATTAATAGTTTGGGGCGCAGAGTTATTACTATGGATGATGGAAAAATTATTAGTGATCAAGTTAAGGGCCGGTATATTCTTTAATTTTCCCAAAGGAAAATTAAAGGAATTTTCAATTTTCAATTTTCAATTTTAATTTAAATCAGAATTTTTAATTTTAAAATTTTAAATTAGTTAATTTTAAATTCAATCAAGATTTAGCATTAAAAATTTAACACATATGTTCACGTCTTTTTTGCGGGTAATGAAATTTGCCATTCAAGGTTTTTGGAGAAATATTTGGCTTTCTATAATAAATATTACTATTTTAGTTTTAACTTTATTTGTTATAAATTTTTTGATTGGCTTTAATCTTTTGGCTGACAATGCCATTGAAGTGGTTAATGAAAAGGTTGATGTTAATTTATATTTTCAAGAAAATGTCAGTTCGGAAAAAATTACTGAAATAAAGAATAAAATTACTGAGTCCTATTATATCAAGGACGTGGCTTATGTTTCTGCCGCAGACGCTTTAAGCGATTTTGAAGAAAAGCATGCTACAGATGAAGATATTATTAGCGCTTTAAATGAATTAAAAAGTGATGGTGGACAAATTTTTTCTTCCAGTTTAAAAATTAAAGCCAAAGACATGGCTATGTATGATGATATTTTAGATGAATTGCAAGATAGTCAATATCGAGAATTGTTTGAAATAGATGAAAAAGAATTTCAGGATTACTCGCAAATGACCAATCGTTTATATGATATATCTAATAAAATAAAACTGGTTGGTTATATTATTTCTTTGATTTTTATTATTATTGCTTTAATGATGGTTTATAATACTATTAAAATAGCTACCTATACTCATAGAGAAGAAATTGGCATTATGAAGCTAGTGGGAGCCACTGATAATTTTATTAAAATTCCATTTTTAGTGGAAATTATTTTGTATAATTTAATAGCTTTGATTATAGTTGTAGTTTTATTTTATACTTTTCTTTCTATTGTCAGCCCATTTATTAATAAATTATTTATTGGTTATCCTTTTAACATTGTTGATTATTTTAATAATAATTTTATTTTGATTTTTTTTGGTCAATTTATTATTATGTCTTTGTTTTCAATCATTAGTAGTTCAATAGCCATTAAAAAGTTTATCAAAGTTTAAAAACAGAAATTTGTTTTGCTAACAAAACAAATTTTTGTAAAAATAAATCCCTACACTTTTTGAAGTGTGGGGATAAAAAGCCCCCTCACTGTTTAAAAGTGGAGGGGCTTTTGTATAATAATATAATTTATTTTTTAATTTTTTTAAATGCCTCTACAGACACAAATTTTCTTAATTTTAATTTGCCATCAAAGGCCCTTTTTTTTCTTTTTGAAAATTTAACAGTACCAGCTATTTTAGAAAGCAGGGTATCATCATTTCCTCTTTTAACATTATCTCCAGGATGATATTTTGTTCCTCTTTGTCTGACAATAACTTGTCCAGCATTAACTTTTTCTTTATTTTGGACTTTTATTCCCAATCTTTGAGATTGAGAATCTCGTCCCAGCGATGTTGAGCCACCAGCTTTCTTATGTGCCATAGAATTAATAGGTTAATAGTTTAATTGAATAATAGTTTAATTATCTAATTGTTATAGATAAAAGTATAACAAAAATAGCTATATTGTCAAATATAATGCTTTGACGAGCCGTTTTTTAAATGGTATCATTTAATCAATTAATTTTGTATTTAAATATTTTATTTTATGAAAAATATAAATAAATTAATTAAAGACGAGGCAAGCGCTACAGTGAGAAGAGATGAAGATGGTTGTTATTTTGATTTAAGCAAGAAGTGTTTAACAAATTTTGGTAAAAAACAATTAAATCATGAACAATTAATGAATCTTTTTAGTAAATTGAGGCTAAGAATTACTCTAACCCCTAAATGCAATCAATGGTGTATATTTTGTTCAAATGAAGGTTTGGGGTATGAAACTAGATGTAATAATGAAGCGGATATTAATTTAGTTATTAAATTGTGTGATATGATTTTGAAAACAACTCCTCTGAAATCAATAGATTTTAGTGGAGGAGAGCCCTTACTTCATTCAGATTTTAACGAAAATATTTTTAAATTAGTTGATTGGACAAAAAAATATCCAAGAATTAGATTCTCCTTACACACCAATGGTCTTAATCTAAATCCAGATATTTTGAATAAAATAAAAAATAATTTTGCAAGAATAGGTATAACTATTAATTCTACAAATTTTAGTACGTGGAATAAAATGACGAATTTGAGAGATAAATTTCCCTTAAGGGCTCAAAAGTTAAAATTTAAAAATTTATTAGAAAATTTAGAATACTTGTCAAAACAAGGAATAGGTGAAAAGGTTTTTTTGAAAAGCGTAGTAATGAAAGGTATTAATGATGGAGAAAAAGAATTAAAGAAATTTTTAGAACTCTGTAGGAAATATAATTTTCATCCAAAATTTTTAGAATTTGAACCTCAATATAAAGATCAGAAAAAATTTATAGTAGGAAGAAAAGAATTATTTTCTAAATTAAAAAAATTGGGATGTGAATTTTTCCCAAAAACTCCTTATCACAATAATTCAAATTGCTATATACCTAGTGTAAATTTTATATATAAAGAAACCCCCATTGGTTTGCATAGTATATTTGGTTGTGGAAAAGAAGTTGTTTGTAGGTGTTGTTATGATTTTCTTTGTATGTTTGTTAAGCCACACAAAGACGGTTCCGGTCTTTATTTAAAACCATGTTCGGTTTTAGATACGAGGATTGATCTAACTCATACTATTAGAACCACAAATCATAATCAATTATTAGATTTATTTAAGATTTCCAGAGAGTATTTAATGTTGGCTCCTGGGAGCGGCATTTCTGGTTGGAATAAAGATCCAAGGTTTAAATATGAAAAAAAATAAAAATGATTTTAAAATTGATATAGATTATTGTTTGCATAATTTTCCTCTAAGATTATCAATAACTGATTATTGTAATTTAGCTTGTTTTTTTTGTTCAAATGAGGGGATGGATTTAAGACAAAGAAATAAAAATTATGTAGATATTTTTTTATTGAAGAGATTTATTAAAATTTTAGCAAATAGGGGTTTAAAAAAAATTTCAATCACTGGGGGGGAGCCATCGCTACATCCTAAAATTTTGGATATTGTTAATTTTTTAAATCAATTTAATTTTCGCGATTTGTTTTTTCATACTAATGGAATAAATTTGAATGAAGTTTTAATGGGGGAACTTTTAAAAAAATTTACAAAAATTGCTGTCTCTATTCATAGTATGAATTTTGATACCTGGACAAAGATTACGGGTGGACGTAGAGAACATTTTGATAAATTATTATCTAATCTAAGTTTATTGTCTGAGTCTTCTAAGGGGTTAGACATTATCATAGAATTAAAATTTGTTCCAATACGGGGCTATAATGATAGTAATAAAGAATTTTTAGATTTTTTAAAATATTGTTCTGATAAAAAATTTAAATTTAAATTTTTAAATTTTGAACCAATACTAGCAGAACATATAAAAAAAGTAATTCCCTTTAACGAGATAAAGAGAAAATTAATTAGACTTGGTTGTTTCCAGTCATCTAAAAAAGGTAGTTTTAGAGGACAAAATAATTATTTGCCGATAGAAATATTTCATTATAAAAATACCAGGGGAGTTGCCATAGAGATAGGATGTGGTGATTCGAAAGTTTGTAATAGTTGTTATCTTTCCAATGAAATTTTTGTTACTCCGGATTTTAAAATCAAGCCCTGTCATATTGATAATTTTAGTTTAGATTTGTTAAAATATATAAAAAATAAAGATGTTGAAAAAATTTTATATTATATCTTAGAATCCAGGAAATTTTTATCAACAGCACCAGGGGCAAATATAAAAGTATGGCAACCAATAAAAAAAGTGAAAATATAGTAATAATTTTTGCTAAAAAACCAGAGGTTGGTAAAGTTAAAACTAGAATAGCAAAGGAGACCTCGTTCAAGTTTGCTTATCAATTTGCAAGGTTTTGTTTTTTAGATTTAATTAATAAGGTTTCTAAGTCTGATTATTATGATTTAGCAATTGCCACAGACACAACAGCTGATTTATTATGGTTTCAAAATAATTTTTCTTTAGATGGTTTTGTAATAGATGAAGACAGGTTAAAAATAAAGAATTTATCCCGAAGCGAAAAATTTGATAAAATTTTTCGCTTGGTTTTGGGTGGAAATGATTATGATTATAAAAAATTACTTTTAATTCCAATGGATATACCTTTTATATCAGAAGAGGATTTAATTAGTGCTTTTGTTAGATTAAATAAGAAAAGGTTTGTTTTTGGTCCCGAGGTAAATGGAGGAGTATATTTAATGGGAACACGCTTTCCCTATGATAATGATATTTTTCAAGGAGTTTCTTGGAGCACCTCTTATTCTTTCAATGATTTGTTGAATAGAACCGGGAAAAAAGATACTTTTATTTTGAAAATAAAAAACGATTTGAATTTACCAGAAGATATTTTAAGTTTACAAAAAAATATTTCTTATAATTGTCCCCTGCTTTATTCATTTTTAAAGAGCAACGGATATTATTTGCCACAAGAAAATCAATTCATTGATTTTGATAATTTGTCTATTTGTTTGCCAGTCGTTGCGAATATAGTAGAAAGAGAGCAAAACGGGGAGCTAAAAATATTAATACAAAATCGATATAAGCCAACAATTGACCCAAATAATTTAAACAAGATAGAAATACCCTCTGGTTTAATAGAGAAATATGAATTAGCTCAAAGGGCTGCTGTTAGGGAAACGCTTGAGGAAACGGGTATTTTATCTAAAATTTATCCACAACAAAATTTTTTAGAAAGGGTAAGCGTGAATAAAGTAGATAATTTAGTTGCTTATAGGCCATTTTACTGCCACCAACAAGTTAGGGGCGGCAGGTCCTATTTGATTTTATCTTTTATTTCTAAATACATTAAGGGAGAGCCAAAAGAAAGGTTTAGGGAAAGTAGAAATCCGCGCTGGATATCAGTTTCTAGTTTAAAAACAAAATTGGACAATGAACCAGAAAATTTTTTTCCAGTAACGTTTTCTGTTTTAAAACAATATTTTAAATTTAAAGAGTATGAAAAATATAAAAAATAAAGAAATTGAAATTAAATTAATTTTTGATGATAAAGAGGATATTATAAAATCTATACCAGATATAATTTTTAAAAAAAGTTTGAAAATTAGAGATAGGTATTATGGACGGGAATATTTGGATATGAAAAATAATCATCAAATTATTAGAATTAGAGAAAAAATAAATTTATTTTCAGAATTAACCTATAAAGGTAAAACAAAAAATTATAATAATATTTGGGAGAGAACGGAGATTAATGTTCCAATAGAGGACGCCGAGAAGATGAACAAGATTTTACTTTTATTGGGTTTTAAAAAGATAAGGGAATTTTTTAGTGAAAGAGAATATTGGTCAATGGGGGATAATATAGAAATAGTTTTTTCTAAATTTAAAAAACCAAAATTTTTAGAGTTTATGGAAATAGAGGCAAAATCACATAAAGGAATAAATAGTTTATTAAAATTATTAGGCAATAAAACGAAAGAAGCAGGAGAAGAAATTTTTAATATATTTGACAAATAATATTTATAGTTTTATTATTTATAGTTAAAATAAAAAAATTAATTTTAGGAGGAAGAATGTTATACATATTTACGGAAGAAGGATATAAAGAACTACAAAGGTTAATAGAAAATACTAGAAAGAAGTTAGAAGAGGTTACCAAAGAAAAATCTGAAGCTCATCAGGGTCAAGACGGTTGGCATGATGAGGGTTTTAAAATAGGAATTTCAAGAGAAATGCTTTGGAGTAAAAGGCTACGCGACTTACAGGAAAAATATTCCCAAGCTCGTGTAATTTTAAATTCAGACATGATTGACCAGAACGAAATTGCTCTTTTTGGTACTGGTGTAATAATTGAATATAAAAATGGAGAAAAAAGAAAAATAGTTATAAGCGGATATCAGTTATCTAAAAACAAAAATTTTAAAGAAGCAAAGAATGTTTATGTCTACAGTCCCTTAGGTGGTGCGGTTTTCAAAAAACGCGTAGGAGATCTAATAACTTATAGCGTTAAAGATAAATTTTTTGTGATTAAGATTATCAAGATAATATCTCCGTTTGAAATAAGTGAGTTTTTGTAATTTTCTAATCAAGGAGGAATATTTTGCAAAAATTAACAAAGTATAAGGAAGATTTTTTAGCCGAATCTAGTAAAGAGATTACAGTAGACAAAAGCCTACCACTTAAATTACAAAAGAGAGAATTGCTAAAAAAATTGGGCTTCCCCGTGGATAGTAATGTTGTAATAAATTTAGATGAATCCAGGGAAGAATTCGTAAGGATTTTTATTTCTTTTAATAATGCCCCCCCCTTTATAATAGGAATTCATGCTATGCCAACATTTAGTTATATTACACCATTTTTTCTAGTTAAAGGCGAATATGACATTGAATATCAAGATCCTCAAGGAGAAAAGAAAAGGCTTAATTCTCTAAAAGAGATTATTAACGAGATTTATTCTTTTACTGGAAAAATTTGGATAGAATTTGTTAAATCAGTATGGAATCGTGAAACAATTGCAGGAAGATTGATTTATTCTTCCTATTTGCAACAGATTTTGGAAATACAAAAAGGAGTCAGTTCTAAGAACATAGGTAATAATAGAGAAATTTATTTTTACACAGAGTTGTCTCGTTTTAATTTAAGTGTAGATTTGAATAATTCAATTGTTCAGCAAAGTATTGTCAATTCTGGTTTTACGAAGTTGGAGATCAATAATATATTAAGCCCTCTAAGAACTTATAAATCTAAATTTGAAAAGTTGAGTAGAATTTCTTCATTACCCACATTAGAATTTGCTTATGATAAGAATGGAGAGATTATAGTAATTGATGTAGATTGGCCAGATCAATATTTTAGAAGTTGATAAAATTGTTTATTTATAAAGGATTTCTTAATTAAGGAGTCCTTTTTGTTTTAATAGAATAAATATAGAACTTTGACGAGCCGTTTTTTAAATGCTATTATGTCAATATTGTAAAAGTTATTTTTACACGTTTTTGTGTTAAATCGAAAAATAAAAAGTGCAAAATTAAAAATAATTTTATACTTTATACTTTATACTTTTAACTAACCCCATGTATTCAAAAAAGGTTATTAAATATTTTAAAAATCCTAAAAATTCTGGGCAAATTAAAAATGCTGATGCTATTGGGCAGGTTGGTAATCCTGTTTGTGGCGATGTAATGAAAATTTATTTAAAGATAGATAAAAATTCTACAAATTTAAAAAAATCAAAAATTAAAGATATTAAATTTGAAACCTTGGGTTGTGCGGCAGCCATTGCTTGCTCCTCAGTAGTAACTGAAAACGCCAAAGGAAAGACACTTGCTTCGGCTTTAAAAATAAACAAAGATTTAATTTTAAAAGAATTGGGCGGTTTACCGTTGCCCAAAATTCATTGTTCCATGCTGGCTTTACAGGGTCTTAAAAGGGCCATTGATAATTATGAGAAAAGCTTAAAAGTAAAAAATAAAGATTAAAAATTATAATTTAAAATCTAAAATTATCTTTTAGTTTTTAGATGTAGCTTTGCACTTTGCGTTTTAAATTTTTAAATTAAATTTTATGGATAAAAAAATAGAACAAAAATTAGATAAAATTAGAAAAATTTTGCAAATTGATGGAGGAGATTTAAAAGTGAAATCTTATGATGCTAAAAAGAATATTTTGCAGATAAAATTATTGGGTATGTGTCAGGGTTGTCCTATGGCCGAAATAACCGTTAAGGGTTTTATTGAAAAGGAATTACAAAAAGAAGTACCTAAGATTAAAGTAGAAAACATTTAGGATTTTGCTAATATACGAATGATACTAATTATACTAATAGAATATCTGTATCATTAGTAAAATTAATTCGTATTATTAGTATCATTCGTATATTGGTATTAACATATTCGTATATGAAAAAGATATATTTTGATAATGCCGCTACCACGCCAGTTGATCCGCGGGTGCTAAAAGCAATGCTTCCTTATTTTACTAATGATTTTGGTAATGCCTCTTCTATCCATAGTTGGGGGCAAAAAGCTGAGGCCACAATTTTAAAAGCCAAGGATATTATTGCTCGGTTTTTAGATTGTTTTCCCGAAGAAATAATTTTTACTTCTGGTGCCACAGAAAGCAATAATATGGTTTTAAAGGGTTTGTTTGGTGATTATAAAGGACATTTAATTGTCAGTGCTTTAGAACACCCTAGTGTTTTAGAAACAGCTAAATGGTTAGAATCTAAAGGAGTGGAGGTTAGTTTTATTAAACCAGAAAAAAATGGTCTTATTGATTACAAAAAAGTTTTCAAAGTTATTAAAAAAGATACGCGCTTAATTTCTATTATGTATGCTAATAATGAGATTGGCACTATACAGCCAATTGGTAAAATTGGTAAAAAGTTGGAGGAAATTAATCAGCAAAGAAAAAATAAAATATTATTTCATAGCGATGCTGTGCAGGCGGTTTATTTTTTACCCATGAGCATTAAGCGATTGCGAGTTGATTTTCTTTCTCTTTCAGGCCATAAAATATATGGACCACAAGGAGTAGGAGCTTTATATATTAAAAAAAATATTAAAATAACTCCTTTATTGCATGGCGGTCATCAGGAAAATGGTTTACGGGCTGGGACTTATAATCTTCCAGGTATAGTTGGATTAAGCCAAGCGATTAGTTTATTAAATGGTCGGGCTCAGCAAGAAACTATTTCTAAAATTAAAAAATTAAGAGATAATTTAATTCAACAAGTTTTAAAAATTAAAGGAACTTTTTTTAGCGGGGATTTAGAGCATCGACTTCCCAATAATGCTAATTTTTTATTTAAGAATATTGAGGGCGAGAGCTTGTTGTTAAGATTAGATATGGCTGGCATAGCGGTTTCAACTGGTTCGGCCTGTGCTTCAGGATCTTTAAAACCCTCACATGTTCTTTTATCAATGGGAATTAAGCCAGAAGATGCACATAGTTCTTTGCGGGTTAGTATTGGTAAAAATAATACCCAGCCAGAAATTGATAGATTTGTTCGGGTCTTAAAAAAAGAACTTAAAAATTTAAGAAAATTTTCCCCTTTTAAATAATTTATGCTTTGGAATAAATTTAAAATTTTTTTTAGTCAAAAAATTATTTATTGGAGCTTGGTGCTGACTCTAGTTTTAAATATTTATATTTGGTATTTAATTTATAAATTTATTGATTTCGGTCGCGAGTTTCATGTTATTCATTATAATGCTTATTTTGGTATAGATTTGTTAGCTTCGCCCCTGACCTTATTAAATATACCGCTGATTGGAATCATAATTTTAATATTAAATTTGATATTAGCTTATGTGTTTTATATTTTTAAAACCGAGTTTAAAATTTTATCTTATTTTTTAGTTTTAGTCAGTTTTTTTATAAATTTAGAATTAATTATTTATTTGCTTGGCGTTATTGCCGTAGAATATTAAATCAATGCTTAATCTTTTAATAATAAAAATTTTAATCTTAACTACCATTTCAACTGTAGTAGCTTTTTTGATAACGCCTATTATCACTCATTTTCTTTATAAATATAAATTTGGAAAACAGATCAGAAGTGAAAATAAGGCACCGATATTTTTTAGATTACATAAGAAAAAAGAGGGCACTCCTACAATGGGAGGAGCAATTATTTGGATAACAGCTATTATAGTTATGCTTTTGTGTTATCTGCTTGCTTTAATTTTTCCGGAAAGTGGAGTGGCTCTTTTAAATTTTTTCTCTCGTTCCCAAACATTGCTTCCTTTGGGGGCTTTATTGGCCACTGCCATAGTTGGATTAATAGACGATTATTTGGGAGTAAAAAGAATAGGTGGAAATGGAGGTGGTTTAAGTATGAAACAAAAACTTTTAATATATTTTTCCATCGCCTTGATAGGAGCATTATGGTTTTATTTTAAATTGAACTGGGATGTTTTGCATATTCCTTTTGTGGGTAATTTTGAAATTGGCTGGTGGATAATTCCGATTTTTACTTTTGTAGTAGCAGCGACATCTTTTAGCGTAAATGAAACAGATGGTTTAGATGGTTTAGCAGGGGGCTTGTTATTAATCTGTTTTGGAAGTTTTGCAATAATAAGTTTTTTGCAAGGCAAATACGATTTAGCCACTTTTTGTTGTGTAATTGTGGGGGCCTTAATTAGTTTTTTATGGTTTAATATTCCGCCAGCTAGATTTTTTATGGGCGATACTGGTTCTATGAGTTTGGGGATTAGTTTAGGAGTAATTGCCATGCTGACCAATACTTTAATTTATCTTCCTTTAATAGCATCAATATTTATTTTAGAATCCTGTTCAGTAATAATTCAAATGCTTTCCAAGAAATTAAGAAAAGGTAAAAAGGTTTTTATTTCTACTCCCTTACATCACCATTTTGAGGCCATTGGTTGGCCAGAATCAAAAATCGTGATGAGATTTTGGCTTTTATCAGGAATTTTAACTGTTTTTAGTTTAATTATTTATTTGTTTGATAGGGGTATTTAAATAATTGTTAACCTGTCTGCCGACAGGTAGGTAGCTTAATTGTGAATAGGTTAATAGAATATGAATTTTAAAAATAAAAAAGTTTTAATCATGGGCCTAGGTTTAATTGGCAAGGGGTTAAAAGACGCTTTGTTTTTTTATGAGCAAGGAGCAAAAGTAACAGTTACTGATTTGAAAACAGCAAAGCAATTAAAAAATTCTGTGCAGAAATTGAAAAAATATCCAGATATTAAATTACATTTAGGGGGACATAAAGAAGCCGATTTTATTGATAATGATATTATTATTAGAAATCCAGCTATTACTCAAGATTCTAAGTTTTTAAATATAGCCAAAAAAAATGGTTTAAAAATTTTTATGGAAGATGCCCTAACCGTTTCTTTAAGTAAATGCAAAACAATAGGCATTACTGGGACTAGAGGCAAAACCACTACTGCTACTTTAATATATGAAATTTTAAAAAAAGCTGGATTGGATGTTTATTTAGCGGGAAATATTCGAGGCACGGCTAGTTTGCCTTTAATTTCTAAATTAAAACCAGAATCTTATTTAGTTTTAGAATTGTCTAGTTGGCAATTGCAGGGTTTTGCAGATGTCAAAATTTCTTTGAATTATGCTTTAATTTTAAATATTTACGCTGACCACTTAAATAGATATAATTCTTTTGATGAATATGTTGATGATAAAAAAAATATTTATAGATTTCAAAAAAAAGAGGACTATTTATTTTTAAATCAAGATTTAGATAAAAAATATTTTCAAGAATTTAAAAATGAAACCCAAAGTCAAATTATTTATTTTTCTAAAAACGATGTTCAAGATTATAAAAATAATTTATTAGGAGAACATAATTTGGAAAATATAGCTGCAGCTCGTAGTTTGGCATTAAATTTAGGAATAAATGAAAACATTATTAAAGCTAGTATAGAAAATTTTCAGCCAGTTGAGTTTCGTTTACAAAAAATTAGAGAATTTAAAGGAGTTAATTTTATAAATGATAGTGCCAGCACCGCTCCTATTGCCGGCATTAAGGCCCTGGACTCTATTCAAGGCAATATATTTTTAATCGCTGGCGGGGCTTCTAAAAACCTTCCTTTAGAAGATTGGGCAGATAAAATTTCTCAAAAATGTCAAAAAGTGGCCTTATTAAAAGGGGAGGATACAGATAAATTAAAATCTTTAATCTGTAATCAAGATATTATTGAGGGAATTTTTGAAAATTTAGAATCTGCCGTAGATGCACTTTATAAAAAAACTCAGCCAGGAGATATTATTTTATTATCCCCGGGGTCGGCTAGTTTTAATATGTTTGATAATGAATTTGACAGAGGACAGAAATTTAATCAAATAGTTAAAAAAATAAAATGAGAATGGTTAGACAATCTTTTTGGAGAAATATTTTTTATTCAGGCAAAGAAGCCCATGCCCCAGATTATGTTTTAATTTCTTTAACTATATTTTTAGTTTTATTTGGTTTGTTAATGCTTTTGTCAGCTAGCTCGGTTTTATCTTATGAAAAATTTCAGAACACTTATCATTTTTTTAGCCATCAATTTATTTTTGGATTAATTCCAGGTATTTTATTATTTTATTTTTGTTCAAAAATAGATTTTATGGTCTGGAAAAAATTTGCTTTTTTTATGCTTTTGATTTCTGTTTTTTTATTAATTATAGTTTTGATCCCAGGGATTGGCGTTCATTATAATAAAGCTCGTAGTTGGATAAGTATATTTGGTTTTTCCTTACAGCCATCAGAGATTGTTAAATTGACTTTTTTAATATATTTAGCTTCTTGGTTAGATGACCAGGGATTGAAAAAAATCAAAGATTTTCATCATGGATTAATGCCCTTTTTAATAGTAGTGGGCATTATTAGTACTTTAATGTTGTTACAACCAGATTTGGGAACTTTAAGTATTATATTTTTAATTTCTTTAATTAGTTTTTATGTAGGAGGCGGACACGTAAAGCATATTCTGATAATTATAGCTGGGGCGGGAATTTTCTTTTTAGGAGCTATTAAATTTGCTTCTTATCGCATGGCTAGATTTATTGCTTTTTTTAATCCCGCAGCAGATCCCCAAGGAATTGGTTATCATTTAAATCAGGCCTTAATCGCTGTGGGTTCAGGAGGATTATTTGGTATGGGCTTGGGGCATTCTCGGCAAAAATATGGTTATTTACCAGAAGTAGCTGGAGATTCTATTTTTCCAATTATGGCTGAAGAGTTAGGATTTTTTATTTCTGTAATTTATATTGTTTTAATTTTTATTTTAGTTTATCGGGGCTTTATGATAGCTAAAAATTCTAAAAGTTATTATGGTAGAATATTAGCCATTGGCATAAGTTCTTGGATTGGTTTTCAAAGTTTTTTAAATATCGGATCCATGCTTGGTTTAATACCCATGACTGGCGTCCCCCTGCCCTTTATTTCTTACGGAGGCACAGCCATGATAATGACCTTATCCGCTATGGGAATTTTAGTTAATATATCTAAACACACCCGAGTGTGATTTTGCGGGGTAGTATTTATATTTATTGTTTTGTTATTTTAATAATTAATATGGAGTAATTAACAATTATCAATTATAAATTTTCATTTAATATTCAATAATCCAATTATCAATATATCTTTAATCAAGAAAAATAGTTAAAATATCATTGAAAATTGAATATTGTTTAATTGGTTATTAAATGTAAATTGGTTATTGGTAATTGAAAATTGTTATGCGAATATTATTCAGCGGAGGGGGAACCTTAGGTTCAGTAACTCCGCTAACCGCCATTATAGATTATATTAAAAAAAATCACCCGCAAGATGAGATATTTTGGGTGAGCACAAAAGAAGGTATAGAAAAAAAATTTTTTCAAGATAGTAATGTCAAAACCTATACCATTCATTCTGCTAAATTTCGTCGTTATTTTAGTTTGCAAAATTTTGTTGATATTTTTAAATTTATTGCTTCTTTGTTTCAGGCCTCTAAAATTTTAAATGAAGTTCAGCCAGATATTTTATTTAGTGCCGGGGCTTACGTTAGCGTGCCCTTAGTAATTATGGGCAAATTAAAAGGTAAAAAAATAATAATTCATCAACAAGATATAAAAGTTGGTTTAGCTAATAAAATAATGAGTCATTTGGCTGATAAAATAACAGTTAGTTTTCCTGAATCTAAGGATAGATTTAAACGCAAAGCTAAACTCACTGGCAATCCTTGTCGGTTTTATAACCATGCAAAATTAAGCAATAAGAATCAGATTTTAAATAAGTATAATTTAAAAGAAAATAAGGCCATCCTTTTAATTTTAGGAGGGAGCTCTGGTTCACAAAGATTAAACGAAACCATTTATAAAAACATTTCTGATTTAACGGGCAAGTATCAAGTTTTACATGTTTCCGGAGTTAAAAAGGGTAAAAAAATAAAATCCAAGGATTATCATCAATACGATTTTTTACATGATGAGATTTTTGATTTTATCTGCTTGGCAGACATGGTAGTTTCTCGAGCTGGCTTAGCTACTTTAACAGAGTTGTCTTGTTTAAAAAAATGTGTGATTTTAGTGCCCTTAAAAGGACATCAGGAAATTAATGCTGGATATTTTTATGAGCATAAAGCAGTAGAGGTTTCTCATCCAGATGATTTAGTAGAAAATATTTTTAAATTGTCTAAAGATAAAGCCAAAGTTAAAAAATTAAAAAATAATATTGCTAAAATTTTATCTAAACATGGGACAGAAAAAATTGTTAAGGAGATTTATAAACTAGGTAAAGGGTAAAAGGTAAAAGTTTAAAGCAACCCGTAACTAAAATCATGGATTTAAATAAAATTAAAAAAGTCTATTTAATAGGAATTGGTGGGATTGGGGTATCGGCTCTCGCCCAGTATTTTTTAGAATCTGAAAAAAAAGTTTGCGGGGCTGACCTAGTTAAATCTGACATTACTGAAGAGTTAGAAAAAAAAGGAATTAAAATTTTTTATGAACACAATGAAAATAATATTGATAAAACTTATGATTTAGTAATTTATTCTTCAGCAGTTCCAAAAGATAATCCAGAATTTAAAAAAGCCCAGGACCTGGGAATTAAAACTTTATCTTATTTTGATTTTTTAGGAGAGCTTTCGCAAAAATATAAAACTGTTGTGGTGACCGGTACTCATGGTAAATCCAGCACTACCTCTTTAATTGCGATGATAATGATTAAAGCTGGTTTAGATCCCACGGTTTTTGTGGGAACCAAAATTAAAAATTTGGGCAGTAATTTTAGATTAGGCCAGAGTGAATATTTAGTAATTGAGGGTTGTGAATATCAGGCCAATATGTTAAAGCTTCAGCCATATTTAATTGGCATTCCTTCTATTGACGCCGACCATTTGGATTTTTATCAGGACTTAGAGGATATTAAAAACACTTTTCAAAAATTTATAAATAAGTTAAAAGAACAAGATAATTTAGTTTATAATGGAGACGACCAGAATATAAAAGCCCTTCAGAAGTCATTAGTGGCCCTTTCTGTGAGTTTAAATTCTGAATCTGATGTTCGGGCTATGGATATAAAAAAAGTTGATAATAAGCAAAATTTTAGCTTGTATTTAAAAGATGAAAAATTGACGGATATTGAAACAAATTTACCTGGTGATTATAATATTTTAAATATTTTAATTGCTTCTGGCTTGGCCTTAAAATTAGGAATAAAGCCAGAAATAATTTCTCAAACAATTAAAGAATTTCAAGGTCTTTGGCGCAGGTTTGAAATAATAGGGGAGTGGAATACCAACCTAATTATTTCTGATTATGCTCATCATCCAGCAGAATTAAAAGCAGTATTAAAAGGGGCGCGAGAGTTTTATCCAGATAAAAAAATAGTGGCTGTTTTTCAACCGCATCAAGAAGATAGAACTCAAAAATTATTTAATGATTTTTTAGATAGTTTTCAAAATGCTGACGAAGTAATTTTATATCCAATTTACGAAGTGGCCGGTCGCAGAAGTTCGGCTGGCAAAACCTCGGAAGATTTAGCTCACGAGATTAAGAAAAAACAAGGTCAGAATATTTATTATTTAGATTCTTATGAAAAAATTAAAAAACAGTTAGAAAATTATCAAGATGCTGTGATTTTAATTATTGGCGCTGGAGATATTGATAATTTTGCAAGGCATTATGTTTTTCACCCTCACCCGCTATAAACTACTCGCGTTGCTCGAGTTTATAGCACCCTCTCCCTCTGAGAGGGAGAGGGAAAGCGAGCTCAGCGAGCTAGGGTGAGGGAGATTTTGAATAAAAAAGAAAAACCCACAATCTATTTTGTGGATTTTTATTAATCTCCAAAATAGTAGAGGAGATTTAAAGCCGCCTTTATATAATTATAGTTGCGGTAATCTCCCGTACTATTCTAAATACTAATAACCGATGCCAATATACAAATGTTTACTAATAATACTAATAAATTATACTAATGATACTAATTTTTTACTGAACATATAACCATAGCATAGTTTTAGAATTGTGTCAAGGTTTATTTTTGTTTTATTCATTGTTATACTAATGATACTAATATGCTAATGAATTATTCTCCCCTTACCAAGGGGAGATACAGAGGGGTTAAAGATTAACAAAAATAATTTTTATAAAAGCCATAATATAACCTCCCCCTCGCCTCGCATTCGCTTTGGCGAAGCGGGTCTGAAGTTCGGCCTCGATCTTTTTTAAAAATATGAATAAATTATTAGAAAAATTTCCTAATATTAAAACAGATTATAATCTAGCTGATTTGACTACTTTTAAAATTGGTGGACCAGCAAAGTATTTTTTAGAAATTAGTAATTTAAAAGAACTACAAGAAGTGGTTAAATTTTGTAAGCAGAGCAGTATTGATTTTAAAATTATTGGCGGTGGTTCTAATCTTTTGGTTAATGATAACGGATTTGATGGTTTAATAATTAAATTGAATAATAAGAATATTGAATTGTTAGATGATGGTATTTTTAAAGTTGATGCTGGAGTAGTGCTTTTAAACTTTGTAAATTTTTCTTTAGAAAAAGGTTTTACTGGTCAGGAATTTTTAGCTGGTATTCCTGGAACAGTGGGCGGAGCAATTTATGGCAATGCCGGAGCTTATGGACAAGACATGGGAAGCATTGTTATTCAAGTGCAGGTTTTAAATCAAAATAATGAATTTGTTTGGATAGAAAAAAAAGATTGTGTTTTTGAATATCGTCAGAGCATTTTTAAAGACAGTCAGCATATTATTTTACAAGCACAAATAAGTTTAACCCAAGAGAATATTCAAGTTAGTCAAGAATTAATTCAACAAAGAATTCTACAAAGAGCCCAGGGCCATCCTTTAAATATGCCCAATGCTGGTTCTTGGTTTAAAAATATAGATTTAACAAATGAACTTAAAGTTAGAATAGAAAAGTTAGCTAATAGTGAAGAAATGAGACGTTTTGAAAAATATCAAAAAATCCCGGCGGCTTTTTTAATAGAACAAGCTGGTTTAAAGGGCTATCAAATTGGCGGAGCACAAATGTCTGAAAAGCATGCTAATTTTTTAATAAATGCTGGCCAAGCCACAGCTGAAGATATTATAAATTTGTCTGATTATGTAAAAGAAAAGATTAAAGATAAGTATGGGATTGAGCTGGAAGAGGAAGTACAGTATATAGGGTTTTAGGTTATGGGTTGTAGCTTGTAGGTTGTAATAAAAAACCCGTTGCAGAACAACGGGTGTTTTTATTATTGAATTATTAGCTTTAAAGTTTCTTCGGCAAACAAACTACCAAAATTAATATTTTCTACTTTCTTGGTTCTTTTTTCATAGTGTCTAAGGATGGTATTTCCAAATTTAATACCGATGATCGTTTTATTGGCTAAGAGAATTGGTCTAAAGGGTGTTTCATCTATGAATTTGCTTTTCCAACCCCAGGTACATACGGGATGAGCAGCTATGAAAATTAATCCATAAACCCTGAATTCGTTTCTGAGCATTATACCATTAGTTTTAGCAGTACCGCCTGTAGCTAACTCATCTTCTATCGCAATCAATATTGAATCTTCAATTCTTTTATCGGTGGCGAATATTTTTACATCTGGATATACTGCTTGAATTTCTTTTAATTCTATTTGGTTTTCTGTAATTTCAGTTTGGCTACCATTGATTCTGTTTTTAAAAGTAACAGAAACGGAAATTTCATGACCTAATTTTTTAATTTCTCTAGCCACAGACACAGCTCGGGGTACACTACCTTTGTCAGGGGAATAAAGAAAAATATTTTTACCCGCTGTTTTACTTAATTCTATAATGGGTAGTAAATTTTTAGCGTATAGTGCGTGAGGTTTAATATGATGAACTACAATTCCTTGTTTTTCGAGATTTTTGATTGTCTGCTGAGAGTGGATTTCACATAAAATGATTTCATCTAGGCCGTTACTTCTTAAGTTTTCACAAAAGCGGAGATTCCTGTTTATTTCTTTTTTTATTTCTGGATGATCTTGTCTTCTAAAGCGAAAAAAGGGGGCTACAAGTATGACTTTTTTAGCTTCATATTGCTTTTTACAGGCCCAAATAAGATCAATAGTTTGATTTTCATAAGGAAGGTCATAAATGCTTTGAAAAATTATAACATTTTTTTCCGGGAATTTTTTCATAGTCATAAATCATAAAAGCGGGTTCTCCGTCCGGAAATCTTCTCATGTCAAGGTGATTCCATTTGACGATATGATTTTGATGTTCAGCTTCTATTAATTGTCCCATTAAAGCATCTTTAATTTTTTGAATTGTTTTAGGGGTTAGGTGTTCTTCTGATCCAGATTTAATAATTTTAGGAAAACGCTCGTTAATTATTTCTTGAGGAGATTTACCCAAGAATTCCCCAATTAAAAGTTGATTTAATTGTTTTCTAACCGTTTCATCAAAGTCGTGGTTAGAGGTGCCACTAATAAAAATCCATTTTGAAATATCTACATTAGACATTGGTCCTCCATAATATTTTTTTATTTCTATCTATAAAGTAGCTCATTAAAAATTTTTGTCAAATTAAATTTAGGTTAAATATTTGAACTTATTAAAATTTATGATAGTATTAGTTTAGTTTAGAAATAATTTAAATTTATGCACATTCAATTTTATTCCAAAAATATTGAGCTAAGCAATCAAATTAAAAACCATGTTCAAGAAAAAATAGGTGGTTTAGAAAAATATGAGTCGCAAATTATTGATTGTCAGGTTGATTTGTCTAAAAACACTCATCATAAAAAGGGCGATGTTTATCGGGCAGAAGTGAATATTAAATTGGCTTATGATAAAAAATTAATTCGGGCAGTCGTAGAAACAGAGAACATTATTTCAGCCATAGACCAGGTTAAAGACAAGATTCAAAGACAGATCATTAGAGTTAAAGATAAAATAAAGAAGCATTAAGATTTTCAATTACTAATAACCAATTAACAATTTTCATTTAATTTTCAATTATTCAATAATCAATTTATACTAATTTGAAAATCGTTCACCCTGAACCAGTTATCGGTTCAGGGTAAAGTCGAAAATAGAAAATAGTAATTGAAATTAGATATTAGAAATTCGGAATTAACTACTTTCAAATTTCAAATCTCTATTGCGAATATCCTTGCCTGCCGGCAGGCAGGTAATTTCGAATAACTAATTTCAAATTGTTATATTGATTATTAAATGAGAATTGGTAATTGAAAATTTAAAATTGATATATATGGGTATATTTTCAAAATTAATTGGAGATCCAAATGAAAAATATTTAAAATCTTTACAGCCCTTGGTTGAGCAAATTAATTCTTTAGAAAAGGATTTTGAAAAATTGAGCCAAGAGGATTTAAGAAAAAAAACTAAACAATTTCAAGAGGACTTGCAAAATGAAAAAACAAATCTGGATGAAATATTGCCTGAGGTCTTTGCTATGGTTAGAGAAGCGGCCAAAAGAACTTTAAAACAAAGACATTATGATGTTCAGCTTTTAGCTGGCATTATTTTACATCAAGGCCGAATTTCCGAAATGAAAACCGGTGAGGGAAAAACACTGGCTTCGACTTTGTCTATGTATCTTAATGCCTTAACTGGCCGAGGAGTGCATTTAATTACCGTGAATGATTATCTATCTAAAAGAGATTGTGTCTGGATGGGGCAAATTTATAATTATTTGGGCTTAAGCGTTGGGGCCATTGAACACGAAGCCTCTTATTTATATGACGATTCTCAAAACAAAGAAGCAGAAGGTCAAGCTAGAAATATTGGCATTGAGGAAGATTATTTAAAGCCCGTTTCTCGCCAAGAGGCCTATGCAGCAGATATTACTTATGGAACTAATAATGAGTTTGGTTTTGATTATTTGCGGGATAATATGCAGCCCTCTTTAAAAGATTTAAGTCAAAGAGGATTTTATTATTGTATTATTGATGAGGTTGACTCGGTTTTAATTGATGAAGCCCGGACGCCTTTGATTATTAGCTCTCCAGATGTAGAATCTACGGATAAATATAGAACCTTTGCTCAAGTGGTTAAGGGTTTACAAGAAAATAAAGATTATAATATTGACGAAAAAATGCGTTCAGTTACTTTTACAGAAGAAGGGCAAAATGTTATCGCTCAAAAATTAAACGAAGACCCTTGGGCTAAAGCCGACTTTAATACTATTTTTCATTTAGAGGCCTCTTTAAAAGCTGACCTTTTATTTAAAAAAGACAAGGATTATATTGTTAAAGACGGGGAAGTTATTATTGTAGATGAATTTACCGGTCGCTTGATGCCAGGTCGAAGATATTCAGAAGGAATCCACCAAGCCATTGAAGCTAAAGAAAAAGTGAATGTTCAAAGAGAGAGCTTAACTTTGGCTACAGTTACTTTTCAAAATTATTTTAGAATGTATGATAAATTATCTGGCATGACTGGTACGGCCTCTACCGAAGCCGAGGAATTTGCTAAAATTTATAATTTAGAGGTTAATATTATTCCAACCAATAGACCAGTCATCAGAAAGGACTTAAATGACAAAATTTATAAAGCTGAAGCAGGAAAATTTAAGGCCATTATCGAAGACGTTAAAGAAAGAAATCAACGTGGGCAACCGGTTTTAATTGGTACTATATCTATTGAGAAAAATGAAATTTTGGGAGAATTATTAACAAGGGAGGGCATTGCTTGTCATCTTTTAAATGCTAAACAGCACGAAAAAGAAGCTGAGATTATTGCTCAAGCCGGTAAATTAGGAGCGGTTACAGTGGCTACTAATATGGCCGGTAGAGGAGTAGATATTATTTTAGGGGGCCATCCTTTTGATAAAGCAGAATACGAAAAGGTTAAATTAGCTGGTGGTTTGCATGTCTTAGGAACAGGAAGGCACGAATCTCGAAGAATTGACAATCAATTAAGAGGTCGTTCTGGCCGGCAAGGAGACCCTGGCTCTTCTCAATTTTATATTTCTATGGAAGATGATTTAATGAGAATTTTTGGTTCAGACCGCATGAAGTCCTTAATGAATACCTTGGGGCTTCCAGATGATATGCCGATTGAAAATAAATTAATTACTAAATCAGTAGAAAGAGCTCAAGTTAGAGTAGAGGGTTATAATTTTGATGTGCGAAAGCATTTGGTGGAGTATGATGATATTATTAATAAGCAAAGAGGCCTAATTTATAAAAAGAGAAAAGATATTTTGAAATTAGCAGCTGGGGATAAAATTAAGGATTATAATAACTTGAGTGATTATATTTTAGAATTGATTGAAAATGAAATTTCGGAAGTGGTTTCTTTTCATACTGCTTCTGAATCAGGTACGGTTTGGAATATTCAGGAAATTATAGAAACCATCAAGACAATGTTTACTTTGTCTGAACCGGAAGTTAAAGAAATAAAAAACTTAGCAAATGGAAATAGTAAAGGTAAATTATCTGAGGCAGAAAAAAGAACTAAAATTATTAATTATATTTTAGAGTTAGCTAAGAATAGATATTCTCAATTAAAAGGTGCCCTAGAATCTGTTCAAGAATTAAGTGGAGTTGAAAATCCTATTGCGCAGATTGAAAAAGGTATTCTTTTAAAAACAATAGATAATTTATGGATAGAACACTTAGATAATATTAGTTATTTGAGGGCCGGTATTGGCTTAAGGGCTTATGCCCAAGCTGACCCCTTGGTGGTTTATAAAAAGGAGTCATATGATTTATTTGTGGCTTTATTAAATAATATTCAAAATCAAGTGGCCTATACTATTTTTAAAATTGCTCCAGCAGCAAATATAGCTTCTAATTTAAGCAATAAGAATATTATTACCAATGATCCTACTCAAAGTTTAAATCAGCCGTTTAATAATGTTTCTGGGGATTTTGTTTCTCAAAAAATGAAACAAGCCGCTAACACAGAAACTCACACTAAAACTATTTTGAAAAATGAAGAAATTAAGAAATTTGGTCATAAAGTTGGCCGGAATGATCCTTGCCCATGTGGAGCGACAAAAGAAGACGGAACGCCAATTAAATATAAAAATTGTTGTGGAAAATAGAATTTGTTTTAAGTAGTGTGAGCGACATCCCGAACGAAGTTCTCGAGTTTATTGAGAGAACGAAGTTGAGGGACGGTTCAGGAAAAAAGTACAAAAAATGTTGTGGTAAATAGGTATATTTTAATTATCAATAACCAATTTTCAATTTGAATTTAATGATCAATATGACAATATTCAATTTACAATTAACAAGAAATCCAAAAATCAAGACATCAAGAAAACAATTTGATTTATTTTTCCTTCGTTCTTTGAACTTCGGAGGACAAGTGTTCATTTAATTTTTTGTTCATTAAATGAAAATTTTAAATTGAAAATTGAGAATTGAATAATAGTGTTGACATTTTTTTATATCCTGTTATACTTATTTTATAAGTTTTCCACAGATAGTAGGTGCCCTTCGACTTTGTCAAGCTTAGCTTGATTTCGCTCAGGGCTTAATTACCTGCCGAGGAAATATAAACATTTTTTTGTTTTTATTTGTGTCTATGGGAAACCATAGATTTTTTATACTAATAATACGAATAAATTGATACTAATCCCGCCTTAATTTTTATAAAATTATGGCGGGTAATATATGAATTAATATTAGCAAAACAATTAATCTATTATTCTATTAAACAATTAACCTATTAATACAATGGCCAAAACCAAAGATCAAAAAAAAGAAGCATTGCAAGAAATAAAAGACAAGTTTGCTGATGCAAAATCAGTAGTTTTAAGTTCTTACGATAAATTGCCCGTGTCTGAAATTCAGGCCCTAAGAAGCAAACTAAGAGCCAAGGGTGTTTTTTACAGGGTTATTAAAAAGACATTATTAAAATTGGCTTTAAAAGACAACTTAGACGAAGGCCTAATTAACGAATTAAGGGGCAATTTAAGTTTAGCTTATAGTTCAGACGAAGTTTCAGCAGCTAAAATTTTAGCAGAATTTGCTAAAGGTAATGAGGGTTTAGAAATCCACGCTGGTTGGTTAGAAGATAAATTTGTTGATAAAGTCCAAGTTGAGGAATTAGCAAAACTTTTATCTAAAGAAGAATTATTGTCAAAACTTGTAGGAGCCTTAAAGAGTCCAATTTCTGGTTTTGCTAATGTTTTGAGTGGTAATACTCGTGGCTTAGTAAATGTCTTAAAAGCAATAGAGAAAGTTAAAAGTTAAAAGTATAAAGCAGAAGGTTTAAAAATCCCTCCTTCGCCATCTCCTTCGTTACCCCCTTCGTTAAAACTATGGGGGTCAAGAAAACTTCGGAGATCAAGAAGGCTGCGGAGGGCAGGCAAAAAACCAAGAAATCAATTAACAATTAAACAATTTAACAATTAAACAATTAAAATTATGACTGAAGAAAAAGACAAAAAAGTCGAGGAAGCTCAAGAGGAAAAAAAATTAGTAACTCCTCCAGCTGAACCCAAAAAAGAGGAAGCTAAAGTTGAGCCAAAAAAAGAAGAAGTTAAAAAAGAATCCGCCTTTTCCAAGGCTTCGGCGGACAAGGTAGAAGTTCCTAAAAAATTTAAGTCAATTGTTGAAGAAATTGAAAAAATGTCTGTTTTAGATCTTTCAGAATTGGTTAAAATTTTGGAAGATAAATTTGGTGTTTCTGCTGCCGCTCCAATGATGATGGGAGCTATGCCAGGTGCAGTTGGTGCCGAAGCCGGCGCTGCAGAAGAGAAAACTTCTTTTGACATTGAATTAACAGAAACTGGTGCTAATAAAATTGCTGTGATTAAGGCCATTAGAATTATAACTAATTTAGGTCTTAAAGAAGCCAAAGACATTACTGATAGCGCTCCTAAAATAGTTTTAGAAGGAGTTGACAAAGCCAAAGCCGACGAAGCTAAAAAGGCCCTAGAAGAGGCCGGAGCCAAGATTACTTTGAAATAAGCATTTTCTTAAATATAAAAAATCTCATTGATTTTGATTTGATGGGATTTTTTTATTTTTCGAACAAAATAATTGATAAGGTTTTTTAATTTTGGCTAATATCTAGAACTATTATTTTATTTTCAGATTGGATATATACTTTTTTGGCAGCTCCGTCTACTACAAAATTGTCCATACTAGATAAAGTTGGAAAATAATATTGATTTATTAATTCACCTTTTTTATTGATAATAATTAATCTTTTACTATTATTATCCAGGAGATAAATTTCTTGAATAGTAAGATCAGTAAATACCTTATTTATATTTTCAACAAGAGGATCTATTTCTTCCATTTGAAAATCAGCCCTTGCTCCAGTATATAATTTTATTAATTCCCCAGTGCTTGTTCCTAAATAAATATTACCATCTATAGTAATGCTGGTAGCATTTTGAACTGGAGTATTATCATTTATCCAGGACTCTCCTTTACCAAAATTTTCTGTTCCTTGATTATATTTATATATTTGATTGCTTTGTTTGTCTAAAGCATATATCCGACTATTGTACATGGTTATATCATCGGCCTGAATATAATTAGGATGATGGGTGATTTCAATTTTTTTACCTTCGTTTTTATCTAAATCAATTTTAATAACCTTATCATCATCTTCTAGACCATAAAGAAAGTTTTCATTTTTTTCAAAAACTTTTATGTTTTCGTAATTGATATTGGCTATGTTTAGGTTTTTTATTTCTTTAGTTTTTAAATCTAAATTTGCTAATTGGTCAGAATTAGGTCCGGCGATGATTAAATTATTACCATGTTTAACTATTTTATTGGCTTTAAAATTTAATTCAGCAAATATCTCTGGATTTTTAATTGTATTTAGTTTTCTTACTTCATTAAAAATTTCCGTGAACTGGTCTAATATTTTATTGTATTTTTCTTTTTGCTCTGTTGTTTTTTGCGGTAATTTATTAATTAATTCTGATATTTCTTGTAATTTTTCTTTGGCCTGACCCTCATTTTTATAAATTAAAAGCAAATCATATTCTTCTTGTTTTTCTTCAATATCTTGCAGGGTTTGTTCATAGAGCGTTTTTTCTTCGGCAAGCTTTTTATTATTTTGAATAATTATAGTTCCGATAGTAAAGCCCAATAATAATATAGCGGCAGAAATGATAATTATTTTGTTTTTAGAAAGAGGGGATTTAAAGGATATTAAAGAAATTGGAAATTTTAATTTTTTATTATCATGATTAATTTTTTGCAGTTTTGGCTTTGACGGCTTTTTAAGTTTTTTTATTGCAGATATTACCGCAAAATACAAAGATAAAATCTTTTGATAAATAATTTGAAAATATTTTTTAAAATTTATTGTTATTGGCTTGTTTAATTTTTGAAAATTTTTATTGGAACGAGGTATTTTTTTAATTTCAGATTTTATTTCTGTTTTTGTTTCCTCTGGGCTGGGAACTTTTATTTTTTCTTGTTTTTGAATTCTACTCTTACCCTTTTTTAATATATCCTCAGTAATTTTTTGAGATTTTAATAATTCATCAATAGATTGTTGAGAACTAATATTAATATTTATTTTTCCTCGAGGTTCGTTTGTAGGATTAGTAAAATTGTTTTCATTAATGGCTTCCCTTTTTTTAATATAAGGAGAAAGTTTAATGGCGGTTAGGCAGAAATTTTTATTTTCTATTTTATAGAGTTCTTCTTTTAGTTTTAAACTTAACCCAGCTGGTTCATTATTAATAATAATTTTTGATACCTGGTCTTTGGATAAATAATTGAAGATGGTATTTGTGGCAAACATCAGTAATTGCTGGGGCTCTATATTTCCACTTAAAATATTGGTAAATATTTTGTCAATTTTTGGTTCATCTATGTCTGATGTTAAATAATCAAAGATATTGATTAATTTATTTTCACTAGTTACCCAGGCCGATACATTACCTAGGGGCGAGAAAAAAACTTCTTGTCTATAGATTATAGCTATCACAGCATTAATTTTTTTTAGCCAAGCATTGTCTACTTGAGTTATTAAGGGAATGTTTTCATTAACTTCTTCTAAAATATTTTCTAAGATAGCTTCTTGTTCATTAAGCGGGGAATCATAATAAAGTTTGTGAATTTTTTGAATAATTAAATTGCTTAAATCCTGGGGATTTTCAGTTTCTTCTGGAAGTTCTATCATGATAATTAATTTGCCTTTGTTTTTTTGATTTTCATGAGGAGAGCCAGTGTAAATAAAAACATTATTTAATCCCTGTTTAGAATTAATTAAGAGCTTGCTGGTTTTGAGAATATATTTCATTGATTTTAGAAATTATGCATTTTAAAAGATTAAATTCAATATTACCAATTTTTAAAATTTAAATATAGATTTTTTAATCTTGTTTAATCACTAAAAATATTATACTATAAAAAGAGGAAAGTATAAAGTTAAAGGTTGAAGGTTACAAGTTTTTTAAAACTTGCGACTTGTAACTTGTAACTTGTAACTAACCTTTATGCTTGATCAACTTTTTGGTTCAAAAACTAGGACAAAAATTCTGAGGATGTTTTTTACTAAAGCCCAGGATAGGTTTTTTGTGAGGGAGATTACTAGATTAATTGATGAAAGAATAAATTCCGTACGTAGAGAATTAGATAATTTAGAAAATTTTGGGTTAGTAAAATCAGAAGCAGACAATAATAAAAAATATTATTTTTTAAATCATAAATTCCCCCTTTTTAAAGAATTAAAAGATTTAGTTATTAAATCCCGTTTTTTTATTGAAAAATTGTATATTAATAAATTTAAAAAATTATCTGGAGTTAAATATTTAGTTTTAACTGGCTTTTTTGTAGATTTAAAAGAAGAAACCCTGACCGATATTTTAATAATTGGCAAGCCATCTAAGGTTGAAGTAGAAAAAATTGTTAATATCATGTCTAATGAATTTATTGAAGATATTAATTATACTATTATGGATATGAAGGAATTTAAATATCGACAAAATATGACTGATAAATTTTTATATAGTATTCTAAAAAATAAAAAAATTATAGTAATTGATAAATTGGGCTTAGACAATAATTTATCCAAATGATTCTTTATATCAACACTAGTCAGAGGGAAAATATAGAATTCGCTATTATTAAAGATAGGGAAGTTTTTTTATTACAAAAAAATACAGGACTAAAACAATCCGAACAGGCGTTATTTTTATTAGATTCTTTTTTAAAAAAGAATAAAATCAAATTGAGTAATATTAGTAGAATAGTCGTTAATAGGGGACCAGGTTCATTTACTGCAGTTCGTTTAGGAATTGTCTTGGCCAATACTTTAAGCTTTGCTTTAAATATTCCCGTAGTTGGCGTTGATAATTTAGAATTAAAAAATAAAGAGGATTATTTAGGGTTAAGTAAATTAAAATTTGGCAAAGATTTTATAAAGCCATATTATGACCGCGAGCCGGATATTACGAAAAGTAAGAAGATAGTAAGCATTAAGCCCGCCTTCGCCAAGGCTTCCCCCTGCGCATCCGCTTCGGAGGACGGGTCGGCGAGGCAAGAAGTAAGGAGTAAGTATTAAGAAGTAAGGAGTAGGGAGTGCGAATTACGAATTAAATTTATAATTTTAGATTTAATGCAAGTTGATTATTTATTAAAAAAAGGGACTAAAAAATTAAATGAGGATGCCGTCTTAATAGGCGATGATGTTTTTGGTGTTTTTGATGGAGCTTCTAGTTCAAATAGTTTGACCTATGAAGAAGAAAAGACTGGAGGTTTTTTGGCTTCTCATATAGCAAAAGAAGTTTTTCAAAAAAATGATTCGAATTTATGCAATTTATTTAAAAAAGCCAATAATCAATTAAGGTTGGAGATGAAAAATAGAAAAGTGAATTTGAAAAACAAAATAAATTTATGGGCCACCACACTTGCGGTTATAAAAATTAATTTTGATTCTTTTGATTGGATTCAAGTATCAGATAGTTTGATATTGATTATTTTCAAGGACAGTACTTATAAGCTTTTAGTTGATAATTATGATCATGATAAAGAAACTTTAGTTTTATGGAGAGAAATAGCTAAACAGAAAGAAAAAGACATTAAGAGCAAATTAAAAAAAGAATTAGCTGCGAACAGGAAAAGGATGAATATTGATTATGGTGTTTTAGACGGAGAATTAGGGGCAATTAATTTTTCAAAACAGGGAAACGAGAAATTAGAAAATGTTCGCCATATTCTTTTGTTTACCGATGGTTTGATAGTTCCCAAAGAAGATCCGCGGAAAAATGATAATTTTGATAAATTAGTAGAGCTATTTTTAGATAAAGGTCTGGTGGGTTGGAGTAAATATATAAATGATTTAACAAAATTAGATCCTTATTGTTGGCGTTTTCCCCGATTTAGTGATCGAGATGATCAAGCAGGAATAGCCATAACCTTATAAATTTAATTTATATGGACATCAAGGCAATTTTATTTGATTACGACGGAGTAATAGTGGATTCATTTCCAAGTGTTTTTGAAGTATATAAAAAAATATGCAATAAGTTTAATGTTGAATGCCCCCAAGAAATAGAACAATTTAGAAAAGCGTATGGCTATAATTATAAAGAGTGTTTAAAAAATTTAGGGATAAAAGAGCAATACTTTAATCAAACCAGTGAAATATATAAAAACGAAATCGTGAAAGAAAATCATAAACTATTTAATAATATAAAAAAGGTAATTATTAATTTAAGTAAAAAATATAAATTATTTTTAGTTTCAGCTTCATATAAACAAGAGGTGTTTGAAAAGCTAAGCAACTATAAGTTAATAGAATATTTTAAAAAAATTTATTGTGGAGCAGACCATAAAATTAAAAAAAGCGAGATTATAAAAAATATTTTAAAAGATAATAATTTTACAAAAAAAGAAATTATTTCAATTGGTGATAGAACTATTGATTATAATATTGCTAAAAAGATTGGCTTAGATGATAACAATATTGTCATTGTAAGTTATGGCTGGGGATATGACAAAAAGAAGCTTAAGATAAAAAATATTGCCCATAATCCAGATGATATTTTAAAAATAATTAATAATTTAATATAATGGTTGGTAATAAAACAAAGATAGCCGTAATTGGGGGCGGACCAGCGGGAATGATGTCTGCAATTCAAGCTTCTGATAAAAATTCAGAAGTCCTTTTGTTTGAAAAAAATTCAGGATTGGGTAAAAAATTATTAATCACCGGCAAGGGGAGATGTAATATTACAAATCAAGAACCAGATGTTAAAAAATTTATTCAAGCTTTTGGAAAAAATTCTAAGTTTTTATTTTCGGCTTTTGCTCAATTTTTTAATGAAGATTTATTAAATTTTTTTAGAAAAAAGGGTTTAGAGTTTAATCATGAAAGGGGAGGGCGAGTTTTTCCAAAAAGTGATTCTGCTCATGATGTTTTAGATATCTTAAAATCATATTTAAAAGAAGCTCAGGTTGAAATTCAAATAAATAAAGAATTAAAGGATATTAGAGTTTTAAAAGATAAATTTATCCCATCACCAAATTCTAAATTTGATGAGGGATTTATTTTAAAGTTTCAAAGTTCAGAATTTATAGCTGATAAAGTTATTATTGCCACTGGTGGAAAATCTTATCCAGGAACTGGATCCAGTGGAGAGATTTTTGAAATTATTAAAAAATTGGGACATAAAGTTATAGAGCTTAAACCATCTTTAGTGCCTATTTTAGTTAAAGAGGACCGGATAAATGATTTAGAGGGTTTGTCTTTGAAAAATGTAGAGGCCAAAATTATTAAAAATAGTAAAATAATAGAATCTCGTTTTGGAGAAATGCTTTTTACGGACCGAGGAGTGTCAGGTCCAATTATTTTATCTTTAAGTAAATATATTTGTCGAGAAGATTTTTTTAATTTGTTTTTATCTATTGACCTAAAGCCAGTTTTAAATTCAGAACAATTAACGCAACGGATTAGAAGGGAAATGAATGAGCAGAATATTATTTATAAAAATTTGTTAAAATTGCTTTTGCCCAGCAAATTGATTCCAATATTTTTAAAATTAGGCGACATAGATGAGGACAAAAAAATTAAACACTTAAATAAAAAAGAAATAAATAATTTAATTGATTTATTAAAAAATTTTAGATTTACAATATTTGGTTTGGATGATTTTTTCCAGGCAATTATTACTTCCGGAGGAGTTGACATAAAACAAATTAATCCCCAGACCATGGAATCTAAATTAATTCCAGGCTTATTTTTTGCCGGTGAGGTCATTGATTTGGATGCTGAAACCGGTGGTTATAATTTACAAGCAGCTTTTTCTACTGGCTATGTGGCTGGAAGGTCAGTTGTTAGTAATTAGTCAATAGACAATAGATGATAGTAATTTGATTTTTTATTTTTAATTAAAATTTTATGGACGTAAAACAAGCTATTCAAACAAGACGTAGCATTAGGCAATACAAGGTAGATGAAGTTGCTGATGATTTAATTCAGGAAATTTTAGAAGCAGGTCGTTTGGCGCCAACTGGTAGAAATACTCAACCGCAAAAGTTTTATATTATTAAGAGTGAGGAAGATAAACAAAAATTAAAAGAAAAAAATATTTTTAAACAAGATTTTGTTTATCAGTCGCCAGTAATTATTATTTGTTGTGCAGATTTGGATTTTTACAATGAGAGTTATGGACCAGTGAGTCAGGCAGATGCTAATTTAAAAGCTTCGCGGGATATGGGTATTGTTTCTGCCTTTATGATTTTACAAGCCACAGAATTGGGTCTAGGTTCTTGTTATATCGGCTCTATGGAAAAAGAAAAAATAAAACAGGTTTTAAATTTACCTGCTAATTATTTTATACCTTATGCTATTGTTTTTGGTTATCCTGACGAAGAACCCAAAAAGAGAATTCGTAAAAATTTAGAAGATTTTATTTTAAAATAATTTTTAAATAAAAGAAAAAAATCAGAACGTATCTGGTTTTTTTTATGAATATTATTTTTTCCCATTCTCAAATCAGGATGTACTGTTTCTGGAGCTGGTGATTTGGGTTTTCTTCCATCTCCATGAAGATGGATTTTTTTATTTTTTTCTTTTTTAGCATTCATTTTTTTCTCCTTGCTATCAGAAGCCTTGTGCGTAGGACGGCTAATGTTTTATTTTCAAATTATTTTATCATAATAAAAAATTAAGTCAAGCTTTGAGGTCTGATTATTTTATATTTTCCTAAAGCTAAACCACCAAGTTCTAATTTTCCAATTTGAATTCTTTTCAAATTATAGATTCCAGAACCAACGGCTTGAATCATTAATCTAATTTGTCTTTTTCGTCCTTCAAGTATAGTAATATTTAATTTCATTTTACTTATTTCCTTGACCTGGGCGGGGAGTGTTTTTTTGTTTTCAATCATAATTCCATCTCGTAATTTTTGAATTTGATTTTGATTTAAGGGTTTATTGAGAATAACTTCATAGGTTTTGGGTAGTTTATATCTAGGATGAGTAATTTGATTGGCCCAATCACCATCATTAGTTAAAAGCAAAAGTCCTTCAGAATTTAGATCTAAGCGTCCAACATATTTTAAGTGTTGGTATTTTTTAGGAAGTAATTTATAAATAGTATCTCTTTGGTGGGTGTCTTTTTTAGTAACCAAAATCCCTTGGGGTTTGTTTAAAGCTAAATAAATTTTTTCTTGACTTGGTTTAATGATTTGATTTTGGAATTTTACAATATCTTGGTCAGTAATTTGAGTTCCAAGATTAGTACAAATTTTTCCATTGACTATAATTTGGCCATTTTTAACAAACTCTTCAACTTTGCGTCGAGAGCCCAGATTGCATTGTGCTAAAAATTTATTGATTCGCATATACGAATATTATAATGCTAATATACTAATTATACTAATAATACAAATATTATACGAATGGTTTAGATTCAAAATTCAAAATTGTTTTAGTTATCCACAGGTGTGCTTGACAAATATTTTTAATAAGTTATACTTTAGTTAGATAAAGTGGTTTAGTTAAGTAAAGTAATATTTATGAATAAAAACACAAAAAATTTATATCAAACCATTTTGGGTTTAAAAAACATAAATGAAGCCCAGAAGTTTTTTCGTGACCTGTTAACTGAACAGGAAATTTTAGAATTTTCTAAAAGATGGCAAGTAGCTCAAATGTTGGCTGATAAGGTTTCTTATTCTGTGATTGAAAAAAAAACAGGTTTAAGTTCTACTACTGTCGCTCGAATTTCTAAATGGTTAGATCAGGGTAAGGGTGGTTATAAATTAATGCTTAAAAGATTAGATGCTCATCATGGAAATGACCTCGGGTAAATAGCTGCAATCATTTTTACTTTGAGGTCAAATATCGCTAATAAAGCGATTTTTTGTTTATAGGTAAAGAAAATTTTATTATGGTGCCCATCGTATAATGGCTAATATGCGAGATTGTGATTCTCGTGATACGGGTTCGATTCCCGTTGGGCGCCCCAACTAAATTTTTTATTAAAAATAAAAATATACCTATAAATTAAGTCAATCCCTTTTTAAACAAAGCATTATTAAATAAAATTAAACTAGGTTCATTAACAATTATATATCTAAGTATCAGTTAAACAACGGTAGGACACTTTTAATTCCT
>Ga0265596_1000044_pt1 | contig 88256 bp, 97 predicted proteins | sample saktaG_FD_190143 | JGI IMG/M metagenome (GOLD analysis project Ga0265596, IMG submission 190143) | Saline water microbial communities from Sakinaw Lake, British Columbia, Canada - sak_2013_06_06_60m | ecosystem: Environmental > Aquatic > Non-marine Saline and Alkaline > Saline ...
GAAATAATTTCAGATAGTGTTTTAGTTTTTACGGTTTTGCTTTCACCCAGCCATTCTAATTTTGCTGTCTTTCCATCTCCTAAAGCTATCTCCAAAACATCTATGTTGTCTCTCTTATTAAGAAGTACATTTTCCCTGAGCATGTCTGGAGTCATAGGTTCAACCGCATAGACATACTTTGCTCTCCTTGATGCTGGAATGCAGAAACCGCCGATACAGGCGCCTATATCAATGACAATATCGGCCTCACGGATGTCATCAAAAATATAATCCTGCTGCACCTGTCTCACGGTGTCAAGTAGCTTGGACATATAATATTTGTTATTGTCCTTTGTAACAACATAATTAATATACCCCGGTTCAATGATAACCTTGTTCTTACTGTAAAACATACTATTGATAACTTCCTGCAAAGATTTGGTCCTCGCAAAGGTCTTGCCTGAATTCTTCACAATATTCCATAAAGTTGTTGTTATCATATCATTTCTCTTGGCAGACACTATCAAGAATATCTGCAAATTTCCTTGCCATCTCCCTGCAGCTATATTTGTTAATTTGTTCTATCTCTCCTTTATAGCTCACTTCACCCTTGTGCTTGTACTCTAAGTATGATTTGGATAGAATGTTCTTAAGGTCTTCAACCGTTCTGCAGTATACACCAGCTTTGGTCTCATCGAGCAGTTCTTTGATCACATCATCACCTGAGCCCCCTACGGTAATTATAGGTCTTCGAGCTCCCAGGTAAGCATAGATTTTCAGTGAATGCCACCCTTTTTCCTGATAATCGTCCCAGTTTAATAGGAGCAACAATTGTGATTCTCTTTGTTTTTCAAAAGCAATCTCCCGTGGCACTGTCCCATAATACCTGGCAACAGCCGATAATCCATAACCTTCAATCTCATTCGCCAGCCAGTCCAGGTCAAGACCGTAAAATCTAACTTCAATATCTTCTGGATTTACAGCTCCGTTGGAGATTAAATCCCGCAAGGCAGCGAATAGTCTTGATGGGTCCTGTTTCCCCCTGTAAATAGTACCTGTATAGGTGATGGTAAATTTGTCGGTTAACTTAGCTGGTGGGCTATTAACCTCTTCCGGGTCAAATCCATGTGTAACGGCATAAACCGATTTTCGTTTATGTAATATTCTCAGTTTTTCTGCCCACGGCTCAGAAACAGTTACTAAAGCATCTGCTGCCAGTAGCGTCTTTAGTTCGAGTCTTTGGTCAAAGAAATGTCTCAGACGTCCGTAAGAATAGTTGTGGTTCTGCGACCAGAGGTCAGGGAAATCAGAAACCCACGGAATCTGATACGTACCTTTCAATTCCTTAGCAATGAGATGGCTTGTTACAGGCCAGATACTGATGATTGTATCTATATCTTCATTTTCCAGAAGCTCAGTGCCGGACTTAATAGCAAGACGTTTCCAACTTCTATGCCGATCTGGGTAATAGACGATTTCCATTATTCTTGCATAACCCCAGCTCAGAAAGGGATATACAGGACTCTCAGAGATTGTCCTATAACTTCTTCTAACTCGGTGCCCGATATCTTCACCCGGCTTAAAACCGAATAACTTTTTCCAAAAACCTAAGACACAGTCTCGAGACGTTTCTATAATCCTAAACTGTGGGTCTGGTTTTTCGTCCAAGGGGGCTGTGAGAACAATAGGCTCCCACCCAAATTCTGGGAGGTACTTGACTAAGCCTATTACGCGGCCGCTCCCCCCCCGATACGGCCAGAAATGGCCTATAATTAGAACTTTCTTCATTATTTACCTTATCCTTATCACATGACAACTTCAATAATGCCCCCGACTTCTTTCCAATTCTTGTCAGGCCATATATCCTCTGTGATTTTGGTGAGATGAATCTGCTCCTCTCGAACCCAATTGTTTTTCAATAAAGCTACGTAATCTCTTTTCCAGTAGCCTTCATAATAAATTCCGAGACCATTTGGGTCATTATGGTAGGGTTCAAAGCAGTGCCATTCTACTAAAATCAATCCGCGACAGGCAACACGGAGCATCTCATGAACAACTTTCTGGATTTTGTCTGGCCCTACATATATCAAAACCGCGTCTGTGAATACAACATCAGAACTTTTATCCTGAAGTTGTCCAAGTTCGTCTGCCTTACCAGCTAACAATTTTACATTTGTAATACTTTCTTGGGCAAACCACTCATTACCCTTTTGAATAGCCTCAGGATTAATATCAATCCCTCTTATGTCCGCAGCAGGAAACTTTTTGGCAAGCAGGTATAAGTTTGGTCCACAATTGCATCCTATTTCTAAAATGCTTGATGGATCAAACTTGGATATAGCCTCTATCAAAAATGGGCGGTGAGGATGGTTTACTGAGTTCCAGTAGCCCTTAATCCAATCGCTGCTTCCATTCCCCCAATCGTCGCCTTTACTTTTACGAAGATGCCGCGTGGCCCATTCTTTCTCCCTTGCTCTTGTTCCGACCAGAAGTTCCATTAAGTGAATGGGCCTTAGAAACAAAGAAATTCTCACCGCAAGATGGTAGAGAGCTGGCCATCTTTTCAGAAGGAGTATGGCTCTTTTCCTTAATCTTGTTATCATCAATCACTTTAAGGTTGAGGCTGTAAAGAGCAAATCTAGATTGGCGTTATCGGCTAAGTGCTTAAGGGTGGCCAAGTCCAAGTTCGGTAATCGTCCCTTCTCAGTGTCTAGAATTGCAGTGAGTTTCAGGCCGTGCTGTTCGGCGATTGTGATGAAGTCTAGTGGGGCACTCAAATACCGCTTTAAGTTGCCAGGTTCATACTCAGCCAACAGCCGGATGTTAGGGCTTCGTTGGATTAGCTGCGTCATGCCCGAAATAGCAAGTGGCTCTGACCCATCCATATCCATCTTGACAAAGCTGACGTTGTGTTCGTCAGAAAGGAATTCATCCAGAGTGATTACTTGTACCTTGACTACTGAGACGTGGTCACACGGAGTCAAAGCGCTGCCGGCCCACGACGGGCTTTGATAAAGTAAGAACTCTCCGACTTTATTAGACACGGCCTTTTGTTCTATAGTCACATGACTCCAGCCGTTTCTTTCAACGGTGCGTTGCAAAAGATGGAAGTTGCGCGGATCAGGCTCAAATGCGTAGACTTTTCCTTCTGGGCCTACAAGGTTAGCTAGTAACACCGTGAAGTAACCTATGTTCGCTCCAATGTCTATAACTGTATCTCCCTCTTTTACCGCCTTCCTAATTTCGGAAATTCTGCCTGATGCATATCCACCTTGGAGAAACATTTTTGAGCCTATACCATTATCGCGGACGTTGATTAAAACTGGGCTGCCATGTATATTTATCCACCCCTCTGGATGGCGAGTCATGAGATTATACACACTCCGGGTGAGCTTTCTACTACCTGGAATGTAGTTAGCCATTATCCTTTCAAGGGGAAATACTGCCTGTGCCAAAGATTGCTTTAAGCTCAATGTAGGTCTCCCCGTAGTCTGGCTCCTATTATCACTCATTTTTCATACCTCTCGTTTGACGAAGAAATTACCAATTCTCTCTATCACATACTCCACTTGCTCGTTGCCTATTTCTGGAATTAGCGGCAACGAAAGCACTTCCCGTGATATTTGTTCAGTCCTGGGCAGATGGAAATGATTCAGCCCCAGCGCTTTCTGATGGTGCATAGGTTTGGGCCAGGAAATCAAGATTTCAATACCACTTTCTCGAAGGTGCGCGACAAGCTTGTCCCTTTCCTGAGACCGCACCACATAATTTTGATACACATCGAAGTAACGGTCGTCTGACTGTGGGGGCGGCGGTAGTTTGAGCTCAGGCAAATCTGACAGGCCTTGATGATAAAGCTTTGCCAGCTCCCGCCGTCTTTCAATCCACCGGGGCAAGTGCTTAAACTTCACATTTAGAATTGCTGCCTGCAGGTTATCTAGGCGACTGTTAAAACCAAAGCCGGCTAAATCATCTTTTGTCTGCCTCCCATGGTCTCGGTAAAGGCGTATCTTATCGGCGATTTCCCTACTATTGGTGACTACAATTCCGGCGTCTCCAGCTGCTCCCAGACTTTTTGCTGGATAAAAGCTGAAACATCCCGTAGTCCCAAAGGAGCCTGCCTTTGTGCCATCAAAGGTTGCCCCCAAGGCTTGAGCAGCGTCTTCAATTACCACCAAATTATGTTGCGAGGCTATTTTCATCAATTTTTCCATATCACAAACTCGCCCGTTTAGGTGAACCGGCATAATAGCTTTGGTTCGTGGAGTGATAGCCGCCTCTACTAGGTCAACATTCATGTTGTAGTCATCGCCGACATCTACTAGAATGGGTGTTGCGCCGCAGTGGACTATGTCCGCTACCGTGGCAACAAAGGTATGGGCGACAGTAATAACCTCATCGCCCGGCCCCACACCCGCGGCTAACAAGGAAAAGTACATGGCATCGGTACAGCTATTTACGCCAACAGCATATCGGACACCCACGAAGTTAGCCATATTATGCTCAAATCGCCTTACCTCTTCGCGAAGTATGAGGTCGCCATGGGTCAATACATCCTTAATTGCAGCTAATAACTCCTGTTCAAGTGTACGATATTGCTTGGGAAAATCTACAAAAGGAACTTTATATGCCATAACTGGTTTCACCTGCCAAAGTTCGAACAACATGCCCAAAAGCTATCGGATTAGAACTCGATCTGCTTTTCTGCCATCTCTCAACTTTCCAACAAACAGATAACAGTGGATACAACACCTTCTATTGATAGAGAATACGTCTTTCTTAAGTATTCCTGGCTACCGACCTGAGAGCAAAATGAATCATTTAGCCCCATTCTCTTGAATTTAATGTGTGAATCGCATAATTCTGCAAGTAGCTCCGCCACCGCACCTCCCAATCCACCAATCATGCTATGTTCCTCGATTGTAACTATAATGCTGGTTTCCGCTGCTGCTGATAGTACCGCTTCGGTGTCCAGAGGCTTGATAGTATGCATGCTTAGCACACGTGATTGAAACCCTTGCTGTGCTAACTGTTCCGCTGCCTGGATGGTATTATATAGCATTCCTCCGGTAGCAATCAGTGTGACATCTCTACCCTCCCGTAGCTTAGTGGCCTTACCAATTTGAAAATCTGGAGTTGCTTGATGGGCAATAGGATCTCCTGTTTTGGCCAACCGCAAATAGCATGGTCCAGCCCACTCAGCTATTGCTTGCGTTGCCAACGCTGCCTCTACAGGGTCCCCCGGTGCAACCACTGTCATATTAGGCAAGGCGCGCATGATTGCCAGATCCTCAGTAACATGATGCGTTGCTCCCAGCGAGCCATAGGCTAACCCACCCCCTGAAGATACAACCTTGACATTGGCGTTATGGTAACACACATCATTGCGTATTTGCTCCAAGCAGCGTAGCGTCGGGAAATTGGCAATAGAATAAGTAAACACAATCTTGTCACACAGTGCCAGCCCGGAGGCAATGCCAATCATGTTCTGCTCAGCTATGCCGATATTGACGAAGCGATCAGGAAATTCCTGAGCAAAAGGCTCAACCAAAGAATATCCAACATCTCCCACGAGCAAGAAGATGCGTTCATTTTCTCTCGCCAGGTCTATCAAAGTGCGGATGAGAGCGGCTCTCATTCAAATATCCCCCAGCTCAGTGAGTGCTTGGCGTAGTTCGTCGTCGTTGGGCGGCTTATAGTGCCAGGCCAGCTGATTCTCCATGAAGCTGACTCCTTTTCCCTTGACCGTGTGGGCAATGATGCAGCTTGGTCTTTCTGGCTCGAAAGGAACGCTTAGCAGTGCCTTCTCAATTTGCTCAAAGTCATGTCCATCTATTTCTTTTACTGCCCAACCAAAAGCCTGCCATTTGTTGGCCAGGGGTTCCAGGTCAAGGACTTCTTTCACTGTGCCAAAGCTCTGAATCTTGTTGTAATCCACGATAGCAACCAAGTTGTCAAGCCGGTGGTGAGGTGCGAATAATGCTGCCTCCCATGTTGAGCCCTCGTCACACTCACCGTCACTGAGCAGCACAAAAACGCGATAGCTGTGGCTACTGTGCTTGCCAGCCACTGCCATCCCGCAGCCGATGGAGAGCCCATGTCCTAGGGAACCAGTCGATGCCTCTACACCAGGCACACCGTACGTAATATGCCCGGCCAGGTGTGAGCCATCCTGACAATAGGTACCCAGCCACTCTTTAGGAAAAAAACCACGTTCAGCAAGAACTGCATAGGCAGCAGCAGCAGCATGTCCTTTGCTTAAAATAAAGCGATCGCGCTCAGACCAATCTAGCCTAGATGGGTCTACACGCAATACCCTATTATAAAGAACCGCCAGCAAGTCAGCTATCGAGAGAGAACCGCCAATATGTGAACTCTTGGCATGGTTGGTCATTCGCAGAGCATGACTGCGAATTCGAGTTGCCAAGGTTTTGTAGCCTTCTATGTTACTTCTATTCATTCTAAGACCGCATAGCCAATATAAGGGTCAAATTCAACTCTCTTTATTTTTAGCCTGTTAATCCCTATCGTCTCCAGTAGGGCTAAAGTCTCTCCTGGCCAGATTGGATTATCTAATTCATCAAAAGCAATGATAGCTCCCTTTGGCATTCTAGGGAAGAAGTTTTGTATGGCAACGGTTGTCGGCTCATATAAATCAAAATCGAGAAACAATAAACTTACAACAAGATGTTTATTGTTCTCAAGAAATTCTGGAATGGTTTTCACCGCGTCCCCTTTTATTAGCTCGACCTTTTTAATATGTCCCAAAAATCTATTACTATCGTAGATCTTAATTAACTCGACTAGTTCGTCATAGGAGTCGGAACAGAGCTCCCCTGCATTAATTTCACTAAATTTACCCCGATCCTTTTCGTGTATAGAAGAAAATCCACCGAAGGTGTCAAATCCATATATGCGCCTAGTCAAATTAACCGGCTCTAAGATTGCGCTTAGCTGTGCCCATGCCATAATCCCGAACCCTCGGTAGACCCCGCATTCAATGATTGAACCTTTAACATCTAAAACCTGCTTAAAAAGTTCATATTGAGCCAAAAAGCGAGTTAAGCTTTGCCGTCGCACATACTTGGTAAAACTCTCCAATTTTGTCTCCACACTGTCGGGGCATCTCACAAAAGCCTCTTCGATTTTCTTTCCTACTTCCTGTTCTGCCTTGGTTCTAAATCCGCCCTCAAGCTTCACATTTGTTCTCATGCCTGCCCCCTTTTTTCTGATTGTTTACGCTCTCACTCAATTTTGAGCCTCTCCTCGAATCCATAATTCCTATACCACTGAACAAATGCCCTCAATCCTTCTTTCAAGCTACATTCAGGTTCCCATCCCAGAAGATTCTTTGCTTTTGTTGCATCAGCAATCAACCTTTCAACCTCTCCGATTCTCGGCTCCACATGGACAGGCTTAATATCCCCACTTTTACCGCATAAATCAATAATCATATTAGCTAAGTCGAGTATAGATACTTCCCTGCCGCTCCCAAAATTGACGGGCTCTGGTATCGGCTCCTCATGATTCAAGACTAAATCATAAGCTCTGATAGCATCCTCTATATAGGTATAATCCCTTGTTTGCAAACCATCTCCATATATAATAGGAGATATGTTACTCAAGGCTCTCCTGGTAAATATGGATATGACGCCACCATATCCGAAATCCCTCTGCCGGGAACCAAAAACATTGAACAATCTCAGTATAGAGATATTCATGCCGTAGGTCTGGATGTATGCATAGCACATCCTATCAGCAGCGATTTTGCTCGCCCCGTAAGGATGCGGAGCACTTAAGGGATGCTTCTCATCTATCGGGGCATATTGTGCAGAACCATATACTTCGCTTGTAGAAGCGTGAATTACTTTCTTAGCATCATATATCCTGGCTACCTCCAGGATGTTTTGCGTTCCCATCACATTTATTTCATATGTCAATTTAGGTTCAATGTAAGACCTATCGACATGAATTTGCGCTGCTAGATGAAACACGACATCGACATCACGCATAATCTTTTCCAGCAAATCGAAATCCCTGATGTCGCCCTTTATCAATTTGAAATTCCGGTAATCTAGGAGATGCCTGATATTTATCAGGTTTCCGCTCATAAAATTATCCAGGCAGAGCACAGTGTGCCCTTCCTTAACATACTTGTCACACAGATGGCTACCGATGAATCCTGCGCCGCCAGTTATCAAGATTTTCATTTCTTACACCTCACAATCAGTTCGTCATAGATTTTCTCTACTTTGCCCATTTCCGTCTCGTAGTTGTTTGTTTCTTCGATTATTCGCCGATTAGCCTGCCCAAATTTAACTCTTTCATCTTCGTTGCGCAGGAGATAGATAATTCTTGAAGCCAGGGCTCCAGGGTTTCTCAAGGGAACTATAAATCCGTTCACCCCGTCTTCCACCCACTTTCTATTGTCCCCAAAATCGGTAATTATCACCGGCAATCCACAAGCCATCGCCTCCGCTGTACTGGCAGAAAGCCCGGCGTCCGATAGTGAAGTGGAAACATAGACATCAGACGAGGTCAGATATTGGGGGAGTTCATCATTGGGTATCATCCCAATAAACCTGATGCTATCTAAAACTCCTAAAGACATAGCTAGATTCTCCAGGTATTGCCTCTGGTCACCATCACCGGCGATAATGAATTTTGCCTCCGGGACCGCTTCTAGCACCAATGGTATCGCCTTGAGCAGAGACTCAATATTATAGGTTGGTTTAAGGCTTCTTAAGCTTATTACTACCGCCGAGTCTAGAATTCCCAATCGCTCTTTAAGATTTGTGCTCTTTTGTCCTGGTTTAAACTTAGAAGTATCAGTTCCAAAATAGATAAGCTCGGTCTTCTCCTGTGGAGCCCCCTGTTTTACTAGCTCCTCAACTATGTGTTCTGCATCGCAGATTACCATATTTGCCCCTTTTAGTGCGTATTCGGTGATGGCCTTGAGGAAGAAGTTTTGCCGTGGCTCAATCAACACATCAGAGCCCCATGCAGACACAACGAAGGGATGGAAACCAGAAACAGCCCCCAAGCAACCATACACTGTGATGTAATGAGCGTGGAGTATATCCGGCTTTATCTTTCTCACCAGTCTTCGAACTTGAGCTAGCCACAACAGGCCGCTGAAATACCTGGTTACTGGCCATATTCGAGGCATAAGCCTAACCAGGAGGTGAAGCTGTACACCTTTAGCGTATCCCCTTCCTGATGTTGGCATTGTGGAAATCAAGTGGACTTCATGCCCTCTTTTGGCGAAATAGTTCACCCATCGTTGGGTGTGAATACTGCCACCGTTAGCAATATAGCATATTCTCATTTAAGCCCCGATTCGTTATTGCTATAGTCAGCCTGTTGACTTGATATTTGCCTTGACGAGAGGGCTTCTAGTCATCCATCTTGTCGTTGTATATAAAATACCACCTCTTGGCGTACTTTACAAGCTAGTACCCACCAAACATAGAGTATATCCTAACAGCCAACACATTGGCAGGTTTTGCTGTGTGACCTAGTCCAGATAGATAGGTGACACTCACGCGGTATCACTATCAGCAAAATAATAAACATGTAGCGCAAGGCGATTAAAGATTAAAGATCAAAATGCAAAAAGCAAAATGACAGATTAAAACCCAAAATGTATCGAGGGGTCGGGCTTTACTCAAAACAATTTTTGCATTTCTGTTTGTACTTTTGATTTTTGGTTTTTAGCATTTAACTGCCACACCCGTCAACCGCCCAGGCAGCCTTAAAAGACTGCACTACATGCGAAAACAGTCGATAGCCAGCAAATGTGTCACTGATCATATGAACGAGTACACTGTGTTGACATCGCCACTACAAGTGGCTATTATTTAGCCCGACAAGCTTTGTGAAAGAGCTACCAGTGAACAGCATTAGTATTATTGGCAGTGGCAAGATAGGCACAGCTGTTGGTATTGGCTTAGAGCAGCTTGGTAACAAAGTAATATTCTGTGATATAGATGAAAACCGAATAGAGCATCTGAAACAACTAGGGCACAGGATAACTTCAGACCTAAAACATGCCATCAATGACTCCTCTTTGACCTTTGTTTGTGTTCCTACGCCATCGCAGGGTTCTATAGATTTGAGTCATGTTATTTCAGCAGTTACAGGCATAGCTGATGCCCTAAAAAATAAGCCAGACTACCACCTGGTGGTTATAAAAAGCACGGTATTGCCCACTACCACTGAGCGCATTGTCATTCCTCTACTTGCTAATTCAGGTAAGAAGCTAGGTGAGGAACTGGGGCTTTGTGTCAATCCCGAGTTCCTGACTGAAAGTGCCAGTACCTGGGCTGACGACGAGTGCTACCATCGTGATTTTTTCACTGAAGACAGAATTGTAATCGGGGAGTACGACGAGAAATCTGGAGACATTCTGGAGCAGCTTTATAAACCGCTGGGAAAGCCAATCTTTCGAACCGATATGAAAACGGCTGAGATGATAAAATATGCCGCTAACTGCATGCTGGCCACAAAGATATCCTTCTGGAATGAGATACTCCTTATTTGCCAGAAATTAGGTATAGACTCTCGGCAAGTTGCCGATATTGCTGCCTTAGACCCAAGAATAGGCAAATATGGCTCCGTTCATGGCAAAGCCTTTGGCGGTAAGTGTCTGCCCAAAGACCTGGAAGCTTTTGTTTCCTTCGCCCAGGACTATCATACCCCACCACTCCTGGCGGCCGTAAAGCAAATCAACGATTACATGGCGGAGAATTATGGAGTGCGGGAGTAAGCTCCAACATAAACAGACGGAACTAAAATGGCAAAGCGAGCTTTAATAACAGGTACAACCGGGCAGGACGGTGCCTATCTGGCGAAGTTCCTTCTAGATAAGGGCTATGAGGTTTTTGGAACATTCAGGAGATTATCAACGCCCAATTTCTGGCGGCTGCAATATTTGGACATCTTTGAAAGGGTTAACCTCATCCCAGTAGACCTGATAGATGCTGCTTCTCTTACTGAAGCAATTAAGGTATCCGAGCCTGATGAGGTATATCACCTTGCTGCTCAGAGTTTCGTTGGCACATCTTTTGAGCAGCCGACTGGTGCCGGGGACATTACTGGCCTGGGGGTTACCAGAATCCTTGAGGCAGTTAGAGAAATAAATCCTGAGATAAAGTTCTATCAGGCATCAACCAGCGAGCTATATGGTAATACCAGCGCAGGCTCGCAGACAGAAGATACCCCGTTCCAGCCGGCTAGCCCCTATGCTGCTGCTAAACTGTATGGCTTCTCGATTACCAGAATCTACAGGGAAGGCTACGGAATCTTTGCCTGTAACGGGGTCCTGTTCAACCACGAATCGCCCTTGAGGGGGCTGGAATTTGTTACGCGGAAGATTTCCAATACAGTGGCAAAGATTGCCTTAGGCATGGAGAAAGAGTTGAAACTGGGTAACCTAAAGGCCAAGAGGGACTGGGGTTATGCGCCAGAGTATGTTGAGTCAATGTGGCTTATGCTCCAGCAAGATAGGCCGGATGATTATGTGATTGCCACTAATGAGGCACATTCGGTTGAAGAGTTTCTAGAGAAGGCTTTTGCTATTGTTAACCTGGATTGGGGGAAATATGTTAAAGTCGATGAGAGATTTCTCAGGCCTTTAGATGTCAATTTCTTGCAGGGCGATTACTCAAAGGCAAGACAAAAGCTGGGCTGGGAACCCAAGGTAAAATTTGATCAGCTAGTTGAAATCATGGTGAAGGAGGATTTGGAGCGGTGGGAAAGATGGCAAAAAGGCGAGAGGTTCCCCTGGGATGCCCCAAACTATCCCAGCGAGAATAAAATACTGTCCAGAATGTTGCGGCTGGAGAGGTAGTAGTGGTAGAAAAGATAGAATATGAAGGAATGACCTTCGCCATCGTTCTGCGCAAGGATTACGGTGAGGACGGGGTCAATTTTATCACCTCCCAAGACGAGCCTATCCAGCTGGGTGTCCTCAAGCATGAACGTGGCGCTAAAATAAAGACCCATATCCACAAAAACCAGCCGCGGACTATAACTGAGGTTCAAGAAGTGCTGCATGTGGACTACGGGAAGGTAGAAGCTGAATTTTATGAATCTAGTGGAAAGAAGGTGGCAGCTACCATCTTGAACTCTGGTGATACCATCCTACTCCTTCGCGGTGGGCATGGATTTAACATCCTGGAGGACTCAAAGATAATAGAGGTTAAACAGGGTCCTTATTGTGGGGTTGAAGAAGATAAACAGCTCCTGGAGACAAACCTGGACGAGGAATGAAATCATTCACAAAATATAGCAAATACTATGACCTGCTATATCACGACAAAGATTATAGCCAGGAATGCGACTTCATTGAACAAATCCTCCGAAGCTATACTCTTGAGCCAGTGAAAACGATTCTCGATGGGGGCTGTGGGACGGGTGGCCATGCTATCCCTTTAGCTAACAAAGGTTATGAAATTACTGGCATCGATGCTTCAGAGGCTATGGTAGAAAGAGCCAGAGAAAAGGCTGAGAAACTGAATTTGAGCCTTGATTTTCGAGTAGCTGACCTTTGCCAATTTGACCTGGGCACGAAATTTGATGCTTGCATATCTATGTTTGCCACAATGAGTTACATAACCGAGACCGAAAATATCCTCAGGGCACTGACCAATATAAGGCGGCATCTGGAAACAGGCTGCCTGTTTATTTTCGATGCCTGGAATGGATTGGCTGTTCTAAGGCAGCTACCTTCAGTAAGAGTAAAGACTGTTGAGGATAAAAAAAAGAAGATTATCAGGATTGCCCAGCCGGAGCTAGATGCTTTCAATCATCTCTGTCGGGTTCACTACCACCTGCTGGTAACTCAGGATAATTCCCTCATAGATGACATTGAGGAGACCCATGTCATCAGATATCTCTTTCCGCAAGAGATAACACACTACTTGAAACATGCTGGATTTGAAACCTTGAAAATTTGCCCCTTCCTTGAATTAGGTGGGAAGGTAGACGAAAATGTCTGGAACATTGCCGTTATCGCTAAGGCTATTTAAGAGAAATGATACCTGTATGTGAACCGTTCCTCAGTGGTAAAGAGTTAGAATATGTTACCGACTGCCTCAAGACAAACTGGATTTCCTCCCAGGGCAAATATATAGAGCAGTTCGAGCAAAGGTTTGCCGCTTATTGCGGCTGTGAATATGGTATCTCCACTACAAGCGGGACTACGGCTCTTCACCTGGCTCTTGCCTCACTGGGTATTGGTCCTGGCGACGAAGTCATCGTTCCCGCTTTCACCATGATTTCCACAGCCTTTGCCATTATTTACACCGGTGCCAAACCCGTCCTGGTAGATGCCGAGCCAGAGACCTGGAATATAGATGTAACCAAAATCGAACAGAAAGTTACTCGACGGACAAAAGCTATACTACCAGTTCATATCTACGGGCATCCCTGTGATATGGAGCCGATAATGAACATAGCCCAAAAATATAGCCTGCATGTTATAGAGGATGCCGCTGAGGCTCATGGAGCTGAATATAAGGGCAGAAAAGCCGGTGGCATTGGCCATATTGGCTGTTTTAGCTTCTATGCCAATAAGATAATTACAACCGGGGAAGGTGGGATGGTGGTAACTAACGATGAAACTATCGCTGAAAAAGCCAGAGCCTTGAAAGACCTGGCGTTTTCCAGGCAAATGAGATTCTTGCACACTGACCTTGGCTTTAACTACCGGATGACCAATATTCAGGCAGCCATAGGCTTAGCCCAATTTGAAAAGATTGAGCAATATGTTGAAATGAGACGAAAGAATGCCTATCTATATAATCACTTGCTAAAACATATCCCAAGCGTAACCCTGCCGCCGGAAAAAGAGTGGGCAAAGAATGTTTACTGGATGTATTCCATCTTGATTGATGACAAATTTGGCATCAGCCGCGATGAGCTGATGGACCAGTTGCGAAAGGAAGGGATTGATACCAGGACCTTCTTCATCCCTATACATCAGCAGCCGGTATTTGAAAATATGAGACTATTCAACAGGGAGAGCTACCCTGTGGCTGAAGACCTGGGCAGGCGAGGTCTTTACCTGCCCTCAAGCTCAGGGCTGACCGAGAAGCAAATAAAGCAGGTCTGCCAGGCAATAAGCAAGATAAGGGGGGAAAGGTAAAAAGACTATGGTAAGGTAGAGTTATGAGGATTATCCATATCCTAAATTATTTCCAGCCAAAGGTTGGCTACCAGGAGACCTTCCTGGCTAAAGAACACGCCAAATCTGGTCACGAGGTCTATGTAGTAACCTCAGACCGTTACAGTTCTAGCCTTTATGCTGTAAACACACTTAAACCGGTTACGGGAGGGGGGATAAAGGGTGCTGGTTTCTTTATTGAAGAAGGAATCAAGGTATGGAGGTTAAAGACATTGTTTGAATTGCCCTACCAAGTGTGGATGCTTAAATTGGAGAGTAAGATTAAGGAGTTAAAGCCAGACATAGTTATTATGCACGATATTGTTAATCTGACAGCACTGAGAATTGCCCGGTTAAAAAAGAAACTTGGTAATTTCAAGCTTATCTATGATGACCACATGACTTTCGGGCTTAGCACAAGCAAACTTAGAATACTATATCCATTGTTCAAATGGACTTTTTCTCGCCTAATTCAGCAAGCTGCCGATGCCCTGATTGCTATCACTCCAGAGACCAAAATCTTCATGCACAAGAAGTATGGCATTCCACCTGAGCGCATAGCCGTTATTCCTCTGGGTGCTGATGATACTCTTTTTAAGCTTGATGTCTTATCCCGGCAGGAGACAAGAAACAAACTATCCCTGAATGAAACTGACATAGTATTCATTTACACCGGCAAAATTTACACTGGAAAGAGGCTAGGGCTTCTAATTAGGGCAATGAAACTAATGGGAAACTATAACGACCTGAAAGTGCTGTTAGTTGGCAATGGACCTCAAACCTATATCGAAGAATTGAAGCAGAATATAAAGGCCGAGAATCTGGAAGACAGGTTTATCTGGCATGATGCTGTGCCCAATAAAGAGCTGTATAAATTTTATTCAGCGGCCGATGTTGCTATTTGGCCTCACGGACCTAGTATCAGTATGAGGGAAGCCATGGCCTGTAGTTTGCCAATAATCATAAGCGAAGGCTCAGCGGTAACTGAATTAGTAGATTATAATAATGGACTAATATGCCAGGAGGAGAATGCTTCAGACCTGTCCCAGCAAATGGAAAAGCTGCTAGACCCGCAGTTGAGAAGGGAAATGGGGCAGAGGAGCAGAAAGCTTGTAGAAGAGAAATTTAGCTGGAGAATCATAGCCAGGCAATTCATTGAGCTAGTAGAAACGCCCTGTGGGCCGAGAGAGACCAATCAGAGGTAAGGTGCCTCTTACCTTGGCACGCCACATAGCTACCGGTAATTCTCAAGTTTCACTATTTTGTTTGTTCTGGCTGATGCCAGTGCCGCCTCAGCCATTTGCACCGCTCGCAGGCCAACCATGCCATCAGATAGTGGTTTTTGCCTTGAATCCACACAGGATATGAAGTGCTTAAGCTCTTCCTTAAGCGGCTCAGCATAGGGAATAGGTATAGTGTGCTCTCCTTCATTCTCAACACGAGTTGGGATGCCATTTTCGGTGACAATTCTGGTATCAAATATATGTAGTTCCTGAGGATTTAAATAGTCTATCCTAGCACTTCTCTCACTTCCCACCACCACCAAGTCTCGCCTCTTGCCATAGGCTGGTACTAGCCAGCTTTCTAAAGCATAGCCTTTGGTATCACCAAAATCCATAGTAATCATAGCCGTCTCTTCTATATCTTGCCCAAAGGACTTACTTGTTACCGCCGTTATGGCTATGGGGTAGTCGACCCCCAAGAGATAGCAGAAAGTATCAAGCTCATGGATTCCCACTGCATATATCACCCCCATATCTTGGCGTGGCACTCCAAATGCCAACCGATTGCCTAAAATAATCTGGAGCTTACCCAATTCTCCAGAGCCCATTCTCAGCTTTAATTCTTGCACCGCAGCATGGTATCTAAATATGTGCCCTGCCATGAGTATTCGACTGCTACGAGTGCTGATATCAACAAGCCCCTTAGCCTCCTCAATATTCATAGTCATGGGCTTTTCAACCAGTACATCTTTACCAGCTTCCATAAACTCCTTGGCAAGCTGATAATGCATCTTAGAGGGCGTAACAATACTAATTGCCTGCGTGTCGGTATCACTGATTATATCCCTGTAGTCAGTCGCATATTCAACACCAAATGCAGCACTTAAGCGCTCGACATGATGTTCGTCTAAGTCGCATATTTTTAGTTTGTCAATCAGACCCTCTAGCTTAAGCTCTTTATATACCCGAACATGGTTCCTTCCCCAGTACCCTGTTCCTATGACTGCTGCACCGACCATAGCTCACCTCCAAAATCCGTGAATTTTGTCGCATATGTATTCGACCTCGCTCTCAGTCAACTGTGGATGTATCGGCAGAGAAAGCACCTCACTAGCATACCTCTCAGTGATAGGTAAATATGCGTTCGATTCCATGCATGGCTGCTTATGAACTGGTACCGGGTAATGAATCCCGGTAGCTATACCTTCTCTCTTAAGATGAGCCGCCAGTTCGTCCCGTTGTTTTGCTCTTATGACATATAAGTGATATACATGCTTGGCCCATTCCTTTTCTGCTGGTGTTACAACATTATTGAGGTCGTGCAATAAAGTGTTGTAGTAATCAGCAACGGTGCGTCTTTTAGTGTTCCATTCATCCACATGCTTGAGTTGCAGTCTTCCGATGGCGGCATGAATCTCGCTCATCCTAAAATTCAGCCCCAGCATTTCATGAATATATTTTTGCCTCCGCCCATGGTCTCTTAGTGCAGAGATTCTTTCAGCCAGCATTTCATTGTCTGTTACCACCATGCCCCCTTCACCAAGCACAGTTATATTTTTTGAAGGGAAGAAACTAAAGCAACCTATATCGCCTATAGAGCCAACCTTATGTCCTTTATATAAAGCGCCGTGGGCTTGACATGCATCCTCAATAATACGGAGGTCATGCTGTTGGGCAATCGCAAGAATAGCATCCATATCGCAAGGGTGACCGTAGAGATGGACGGGAATTATTGCCTTGGTCTTTGGGGTAATTCTCCTTTCAATATCTGCTGGGTCGATGGTATAAATATCGGGGTCAATATCAGCATATATAGGGGTTGCCCCCAGAAATTTCACCGGGCTAGCTGTGGCAATAAAGGTATGAGAGGGGACTATTACCTCATCGCCTTCCTTTAAGTCAATTGTTATAAGTGATAGCAAGATAGCACTTGTTCCCGAATTTACCCCCACAGCATATTTTGTGCCACAAAAATCGGCAAATTCCCCCTCGAAACTCTGGAGGTTCTCTCCTTTGACATACTGACCACTGTTTAATACCCCTATTACTGCTCGCCGTATGTCATCATCAACATATATCTTGCTCAGGCTTATATTCATCCTTGCTGCTCCCATTCGTATGGAGTATCAAAGTAGCCCAATTCGCAGGTTAAATCCTTCATCTCTTTTACCACTCGCGCTGGGTTTCCGAAAGCCAAAACATTATCTGGCACATCTTCGGCAACCACAGAACCCATCCCAATTAGTGAGTTCTCTCCAATGGTAACTCTAGGACCGATAGTAACATTTCCTCCGATTTTGGCATTCCTCTTAATATGGACATTCCTAGCACAGTCCTCAAATCGAGGACAAGGAGGATGAAGGATATTTAGTATGGTGACACAAGGACCGATCCACACGTCGTCCTCAATAATAACAAGTTCGGGTATAAAACAATTAGAATGTATGCGAACGTTACTCCCTATCTGGTTTTCACGCTCCACTACTGTGTGGGTTCCAATACTAACATTATTCCCGATAGCATTACCTTCCCTAATCAGAATTCCATGCCCCGTTTGAAAGTCATTACCTATCTTAACACCGGCATAAATTACAGAGTGGGAACGGATGATAGCATTATCTCCGATAATCAGCTTGCCTACTTTCTTCTCAGCAGGAGAGATGCCAAGCAGAACATAGTCACCTATAGCTGGATTCTTTCCCAGTATAACAGAATCGCTGAAGGTTACCTTTATGTTGTGCCCCGGGCCAATATTCACTGCCGTTCTGCTATATCCTTGTCAATTCTTAAGGCACCCTACCTTGTTGCCAAAACATTATAGTCTAGGTATCAAGCTAAAGCAAAGCATCGACATAAATATAAGCAATCATTAGCACTCATAATAAGCGATGACATTACACTTTTGACGATAAATTTCCAATCGATGTCAAAGGGCAATTGCCTAAAGCTGATAATGCTATGTGCAATGAGATTGGGGGTGTCCTCCTGCCTTTGGTCTAGCTTAGCCAGCATGGAGGATATCATACCAGACGTGCATAAGCCTGCCCCGCGGAGTCCTTAATTCGTGGATTCTCTGGGGAAACCCCCGTTTGTCATTGCGAGGAGCCGCAGGCGACGTGGCAATCTCTAAAAATTGAGGCGAGATTGCTTCGCTTCGCTCGCAATGACATGAAAATCCATGAATCTAGCGTAGTACCCTTGAAGTCGGCTTTTTGAATCTGAACTCACGGATTAAGGGGAGTTGGAGACTATTGTGTGTGATATAATGTTGTAGTGTCGTGACTTGGCTACACTATACTAGTAAGCAATGCATTTAGGCTTAAAGGAGAAAAATGAGGGTAGTTTTAGCTTGTTGTGGCACTAGCCACTATTACGGTTTTCCGAAATACTTCTACTTGCTGGCTAAATACCTGGCCAAGCAAGGCATTGAAGTTGAACTTGTTATCGATTCAGAGAAGGGCAGGGAAAAAGTAAAGGAAGTTTGCGGTGATGTTAAGACTACTGTCATACGACCGTCCACTGGCGTCGGGGCGAATGTTTTACGGCGTTCCTTGTACAGTATGAATGTAGCTCGCTATCTCCGAAACAAGAGCTTTGATATTTTACACACTGCTGCAACCATACCGTTTGCTTATCTCCATATACGAAACCGAGCGCCGACTGTCTTCCAGCCATTCGGTAATGAATCATTCACTCAACAGGATGTGTTACCGGCAAAAGGCTTAAGGCAAGTGTTCTATCGCCTTTTAGCCCAGCCCGTATGGAGGTATTGCGGGGTACACGCCGATGCTATTGCCGCTGAAGGTGAATTTCAAATTGAAGAGCTGATAGAAGCATACGGGGTTAGCCGAAACAAGATATTTATTTTACCAGTGGGAGTTGACTCTGTTTTCATAGAGGAAAAGCTTAAAGCTAGAGCGATAATGCGAGAGCAATTGGGGTTAACCAGCAATGACTTTGTTCTGCTATCGGTTAATACCCTTAATGTTGCCAAGGGCATTAACTACCTGGTTGATGCTTTCTATCTGGTTAAGCAGAGACTAGCTAACGCCAGGCTGATAATCATTGGCACCGGGCCTGAGGAGACAAGAATCCATGACCAGATAAGGGCTTATCAATTAACTGACAGCGTCATACATCTGAAAAATGTGCCTGAGGCAGTGCTATATGACTACTATGCTCTATCTGACCTGTTTGTGTCGCCGACACTGCAGAAGGACTTTATTATGGGAATACTCGAAGCTGAAGTCTGTGGTTTACCCATAGTCAGCACAGGTCAAGAATGGCTGGTTAGGCAGGGACAAAATGGCTACGTTGTGCCGCCAAGAGACGCGGTGACGATGGCTGAGGCTATTCTTAATATATACGGTCGAGATAGGAAAGCAATGGGTATAGCCTCTCGAGAAATAGCCAAGGACTATGATTTCGGGGCAATCGCTAAACTAGCCATCAAGCAGTATCAAAGATTGCTTGGTTAGCAGAATGCTTGTTTCAGCGGTCTAGTAATATCTGTGCCCCACCATTATCGTAGATTTTGCTGCCTTTTTCCAGTGCTTGCGTAAGCCAGGGGAAATCGGCAAAGCTGATGCTTTGCCGTGCTGCATAAGATGTGGGGAGGGTCAGCATCTTTTTTTGCGTATTCCAGGTTCTTAGATAGATGTAGCTGGGTGAGGATAGCTCCTTGTCTTTGGTATCCGTCTTACAGGGGACTTGCATCATGACAAGCAGCCTACCGCCGTGCTGGTCCCTACGGACAAGGTAGTCTTCTTCAGCTACTTTGGAGAGCCAGCCAGCGCCAGCAACATCTTGCCTGGTAAAAACGGTGCTCACATCTACTCCGTAGCCGGACAGGGCGATGGAATAGGGTACATCGATAAAATAAGTGGTCTGATTTCGGCTGAGCCCGAAGATAACCCCGCTGTTGAAGATAAAATAGGGTATCAGTATAACAAAGACCAAAAGCCGTAGAAGCACCGGACTATCAAGGCTTAATCGGGAGGAGGCAAGGCTCCTTCGGAATACCCTGGCTAACTTCACTATTCCATACCCAATAACTTCGCCACCGAAGAGAAACAAAGGAGCCAGAAGGAGTAGAGTAATCCCAAAAATCCGGACGGAACCCATACCGTAGCCCGTTGTTGGCAGGACAAAGAGACCAAGTAAAATGAAAACACTGACTATGGTCAGGGAAATGTATTCGGCTTTGAGTTTACCCAGTCTGCCAGGACGGAAGATGAGCCTGATGAAGCCAACGACAAGGCATAGCTGCACCAGGTATTGAAAGATACGCCAGACCTTTCCCCCTGGAGAGGCTAAAGGGAAGTCAAGACCAAGAGCGGTCTGAGTCAAAGGCTCTTTAGTTAAGGGATTCAGGGATGGAAACCGGGCGGTTATATTTTGAATGAAACCGGGTAACTCTGTTGCCGGTGGTGTGGTAACGCCATGAACCAGTTGCTCCACTGTACTCTGGCCAACGCTAGTAGCAACAAAGATGCCTCCCCTAGCTGCTCCTGAGGCAACGACATTGTAATAACCGAGCATGAAAACCAGGCTTACGCCAACAATGACGGCCAGTGTTCTCTTGTTAAAGGCTCCGGGGGATTTTAAGTCTGCGGGCAGGGGATTGCGTTTTCCTATTAGCCATTGCCAGATAGCTCGGCCGGGGCGACTTTTTATAATGATAAGCACCAGCGCACCAAAAATCAGATAGCCGATATAGCCAGTACCCATCCCATAGTGAGACACGACTGTGCCAAAGCCAAAGATAAGGACTAAAGTAGTTCTCTGTATCAATGTTAGCTTACGGTCGACCATCAGCAATATTACCAGGACGAAGAAGAGTTCGGAGATTTCTTGTCTGAGATTCTGAGTCAAGTCCATAAAGAACATAGGCATGGAGATGAAGAAACAGGTGGCGAAGAAAGCATAATGAGGTTTGATTTGAAGACGAAAAATACGGAAAAGTGCCAGAGGTAGCGAGCAAAAGAAAAGGGGATAAATTATCTTGAATATCCAAACAATATCCATATTGAGCAGGAGCGAGTAGATAGGTGCCAGCATGACAATGCTCAAACAGGAGTTTAGAGAATCGCCAATAGTAGCATCCCAGTAGCCATTTTCTATCACTAACTTGCTGATGCTATACTCCTGATGGATGTCGCTGCCCACCAGGCAGTTGGATATAAGGGTGGTCTGATACAGGAGTGCAATAGCTATCATGACTATCATGAAAGGGTAAACTCGGGGTGGGATAAATTTGTTGAAGGCGGCCAGTCCGATAATAAGAATGATGATGAAGATAAAGATGATGAGCAAAATGTTGTTCTGATAGGAATTGACCAGGCTAACTCCCAGGATAGCGAGTAGGGGCAGCAAGATAGCCAGTAAAAAGGGGTTAAGGTTGGCACGAAAGCCTGGCTTTGCAACTTCTTCACTGTCCTTGTGTGGAGGATTAGCCGGGCAGAAGTTCTTATCACGCACATAAGCCAGGAAGCATAATATCAGGAAAAAGATGATGAAAGTAGCTGTTAATGGTGCTAAAGCGATAGGATGGGAGATTCCTAGAGGTGGCAGGGCAAAGTTTGTCGCTACGCCTGTTGCTATAGTGAAGGCGAGGCTGAGCCCTACCGAATAGAGCAGGCATTCTATTATGCCTGCATTGTGAATTTTGAGGACTCTGAGGAGAAGTATGCCAGGCACGAAGGTAAGGAAAACAAAGCCAACGATTTGCCTCAAGACAGGAATATCAAAGCCTAAAGCAGCCAGCCCGATAAGCCCGAGCATAGCCAGCAACAAGCTGATGCAAAGGGTTAAGCACTTTTTGATTTCCCAGTCGTTAGGTGATGTCATTTAAAGGCCTATTCAAATTTAAAATCTAGCACACACGTCTATCTTGTCGCGATTCCCCGCAGCCATTACTTTATCAAAAGGCCATCATAAATGTCGAGACATTTCTGAGCCCATCTCTCCATGGAGAACTCACGACTAAATCTGCGGCAGTTGTCTTTCATTGCCTGAATCTCCTCCGGTTTAAGGTTGATGAAGTGTATAATAGCTTGTCTTAGAGAAGCGGCGTCCTGGGCGGTAAAGAGCAAGCCCGGCTGAAAAGCTTCCATCAATTTCTTAAGCTGGCCATTATCGCTGGCAATGGCCGGTGTGCCAAAGCGACATGATTCCCAGAGCAGACTCGTTGTCGACAAGAATTGCCTGGCATAGGAGATAATTGCAGCGTCAGCAGCGAAAAAGTAATATGGCTTTTCGCTTTCAGGAATATAATAATTCCTGATAGACATTCTGTCTGCATCAATGTAGTCCATTGCTACTTCTTCAAGATTTATCCCTAGCCCGAATGCCTGCCTACCGGCATGAACAAAGTAAACTTCAGGCAAATCTTTTAAGGCACGGAGGACGGTCTCCAAATCTTTGCCTGAATGAGGGGCACCAAAGGAAAGGAGCACTGGCTTGCCTTGTGGCAGACCCAGATGCTGTCTGGCTTTTTCTTTGGAGATGACATTTTCTACTGAGTCTGTGCCCAAGGGGAGATAAATCACCTTTCCATCGAACACCCCTTGTAGATATGAACTATAATCTCGCTGGGATGTCTCGTTCTGAGTTAGAAAAACGAAGCGATTTCTGGCTAAACCCACACGGTAAAGTGGTCTCCATAGTCTACTATTGATAAATTTAAGCGCTATTGTGTAAATGAGCAACCCAAGGTTTTGTGGGCGTATGGAGGGAATAGGAGGGGGGTAAATATTGCTAGCTGTTAAGGAGATTGCCCAGTTGTAGCCCTGAAACGGGAGGCTGAGCAAATGTGGCAGGAACAGAAAAGGTTCGCCGTCGCGCAGGTGTATAATATCGTAGTTCAGCTTCCGCTTCAACCGAACTGCCACAGCCAACGTTAAGCAGATTTCAAGAAACATGGAAAACCACCTTGTAGCTCCCCACCTCCTGAGAAAAGTGGCCAAATAATATATTGGGATAGCGAGCTTGATACATGAACGGACGGTTAGTTGGGGTACTTCGACCTCTGCTTCGCTGATTGCTCCACAAAAGGTGAGCAATTCAACCTCAGCGCCGGCTCGCGCTAAAGCCTGGGTTTCATGAGCAGCGGCCCAAGGGAAGTGCCCAGTGTAATGGGCGAAGGGACAGACATAGAGGACTTTAACTTGCTTTGTCGTCAAGTTCTCTTCCTAGCTTTTCCAAAACTTTCCTGGCGTTGGTCACTTTAGTGCTTTCACTATAAGGTGCCAGCCGAGTTCGTATGTATCAGAGATATCTACCTTAACCTTTCTCTGCTCGGGAAGGTCGAGGACGTTATAGTGCACTTCTGTGGTGATTTGCTTGAACCAGGCTGAGAAGAGGCTTGTAGCCTCATCTTTGGTATAAGCCCGCGTATAAGGGCAACCTTCATTTCTTTCCGAATAGCGGGACACAAGTTGCTCTGGCGTAAGAGTCCCCAGCAGTCCGTCCTTTATACCTCTCCAGTAGATTATGCTGTAGGCATAAAGCAGGCTGTCCCGGTGATACAGCATTGCCATCACTTGTCCACCTGGTTTGAGGACTCTATGTATCTCTGCTAAAGCAGTTTCCACATCAGGAATGTGATGAAGCACGCCAAAGGAATAGACGCAGTCAAACGCCTCATCCTTAAAAGGCAAAGTCTTGGCATCAGATTGAATGACTGCAGAAGGTAGCCCACTTTCTTTTAGCAAGTCCCGGGTCAGGTCGGTGCCCGCCCGAGTCAGGTCGGTGCTTACGACTTTAGCGCCATTCCGAGCAAATTCAGCCGAATCAATACCAGCCCCACAGCCTATCTCCATGACCAATTTTCCTGAAAAATCATCAAACCTGAAGGCATCATGCATGTAGTCCTGCAGTTCGTAACGGAACTTTCGCTTGCCTTCATAACCAAGCTTTTCCGGGACAAAGCTCATCGGTGTGCTCTGCCCCCAGTAGCTCATTATCTCTTTATCGATATCCAACGACCTGCACTACGCTATTTTTCAGGATTTTGGCCCAGAGTGAAATAGTCTACCCTTCCTTCGAATTTTTGCTTGTCGAAAAATCGCCAGCAGTCGAGCAGTACAGGTTCGTCCATAGCGGTGACGAAATCTTCCGGCGTCAAGTTTTTGAACTCCTGCCAGGGCGTGGCTAGAATACATAGCTGCGTCCCCGTTAAGCAATCTCTCGCTGAAGTGGCATATATTATGCTCTTGTCTTCCAATACCTGGCGGGCAGCATCGCTGCCCCCCGGGTCATATACTCTCAAGCTGGCTCCTTCCTCTAAGAGCCTTTTAGCTACCTCAAGCGAAGCCGACTCTTCAACCACATCGGTGTCGGTCTTATATGTTATGCCCAGAATGGCGATTCTCTTGCCATGTATGTCACCAACTTTTTTCTGTATTAAGTTTACTACTCTTTCATTCTGGTGGCGGTTGACTTGATGCGTAGCCTCTTGAAGCCGCGCCTGGATATTGAGCTGCCGAGCCAGGGCAATGAAGGCCCGATTATCGCGGGGAAAGCAAGGGCCACCATATCCCAGCCCTCCCTTCAGGTATTTGGGCCCTATCCTGGAATCCATGCCCAGGAATTTAGTTACCGCATCTACATCCCCTCCGGGCAGTTGTTCGCAAATCTCAGCGAAGGTATTAGCCAGGGTAATCTTGGTGGTGACGAATACATTGAGTGACAACTTGGCTAATTCAGCGTTGTAAAAGGTTGTCCTCATTATCGGTGGATTATTGGTGCAAACTGTTTTATAAACCTCAGCTAGCAGGTCACCCGATTTTGTATCAGACTCACCGATAAGTATTGCATCAGGTGCCGCCAGGTCTTTTATAACGCTTCCCAGAGCGACAAATTCGGGGTTATAGCAGAGCCCGAAATCGATGCCGCATTTTTTACCCGAGACATTCTCCAGGATTGGTTTAATCACCGTCTCGGTGGCCCCGGGGAGAACCGTGCTGGTTAATACCACAACATGGAATCCGTTTTTAGATTTAAGCACCTCGGCTATGTTCTTAGCAGCTATTTCAGCATAGTTAGTGGAAAAACCTCCGTCTTTTTCGCTGGGAGTGGGCACCAGTATAAAGGTGATTTCAGAGTTCTCTATGGCAACCTTATAGTCAGTCGTTGCCGAAAGCCGCTCATGTGAGTTTTTCAGCAGCTCATCGAGCCCTGGCTCATAGATAGGAGACTCTCCCCGGTTAACGGCTTCTACGGTGGCTGGATTTACGTCAACGCCGATGACCTTGTAACCTCTATGCGAATAGTAAGCTGCTAAGGGAAGTCCCAGTTTGCCTATTCCTATAACTGAAAGCGTTTTCATAGAGCACCTGCCTAAGCGATATTCTCAAGTTGTGCCATTCTTTCCTTCGCCCAGTCGTAAGTTCTTTTCAGTCCTTCTTCGAGGCTGACCTTCGGTTCCCAATTCAACACCTTTTTAATCAGGGTTAAGTCGGCATTTCTCCCCCTTACGCCCTGGGGTTTAGTTAAATCATGCTTTATATTAATCTTCTTACCTGATATATTGATAATGATTTCAGCTAATTCGTCTATTGTTACCAGCCTGTCCGAACCTATGTTGATTGGCTTTTCATAGTCACTTTCCATTAATTTGAGAACACCTTCAATGCAGTCGTCGATGTATAGAAAGCTCCTGGTCTGCTTACCGTCGCCCCAAATCTCTATCTCGCCGCCGTCGGGGCAATTGAGCACTTTCAATATGATATGGCATGGAGCCTTAGCCTTGAACTTATCGAAGGCGGTGTAAACTTCCCCGAGGACGTTGTGGAATCTGGCTAGCCTGATATTCATGCCATAGTCTTTCTGGTATCCTTCGCATAACTTTTCAGTAAAAAGCTTTTCCCATCCATAAAATTGGTCAGGTTCGGCGGGTATAGCATCCTCTTCCTTTAGTGGAGTTACCTCTGCGCTTTTCTGAAGATATTCGGGGTATACGCATGCTGATGAGCTGTAGAAGTATCCTTTGACTTTGTTCAAATGCGATGCGTGCAGAATATTAATATTGATGAGGGAACTATCTCGCATAATATCTGCGCCAATCTGCGTGATATAACCTATTCCCCCCATGTTGGCAGCAAATTGGAAAACATAGTCTATGTCCTTAGTCAGCTTCATACAGTTACTTTCTTCCCTCAGGTCAACCACCTGTATATCTACGTTGTCTTTAAAATCCTGGACGTTTTTCAGTGAGCCGCTGGATAGATTGTCTGCTACGCAGACTCTAGCCCCTTTGCCTGATAGTGTCCGTGCCATATGCGAGCCTATCAGCCCAGCTCCTCCTCCTACCAAAACCTTCTTATCACGCCAATTCATTGACTGCCTCCTTTTCTATATAGAGATTGCCTGAACCAGTTAGCGAATCAAGTTGCTCCTTTTGGAATATCCTACCATATAATTTCAGCAGTTTCCATTTCATGTACTCGTTCAGGTGATCAGTGACACATCTGCTGACTGTCGACTGTTTTCGCATGTAGTGCAGTCTTTTAAGGCTGCCTGGGTGGTTGATGGGCGTGGGGCAGGGCTGAAGCCCTGCGCTACATGTTTATTATTTTGCTGATAGTGATACCGTGTGAGTGTCACCCATCTATCTGAACGAGATCAAGTTATGTTTGACTGGGTGTTACCGGCCAAGGAGTCTAAGCTTGATAACCGTAAAGGCAACACCAAGACCGTGCGTCACCGGATTAAGGCTGGAGCCTTGAGAGTGGTAGACACATGAAATAGGCACTTCTGCGATAACGAAGCTTTTTTTTCTGGCCTGTATTAGGACCTGGACGCTGAAGCCAAAGCCTTTCTCGGTGATATTGACAGCTTCCAGCAGTCTTCGGCTGTGGGCTCGGAAGCAGCTCTGGGAATCGGATACCTTCTCTTTTGAGCCAAGGTTGTAGAGCCAGGTGATGACATCGATGCCGAATTTGCGATAGCGAGGGATGTTAGTTGGCAGTCGATAGTCGATAGTCGATAGTCTGGAGTCTAAATCTTTTGCCGCTGACTGCTGACTGCTGACTGCTGACTGCCTTGGTGGGAGGAAGCGGGAGCCGACGACCAGGTCTGCCTTCCCCTCGACGATGGGAGCTAAAAGTTGTGGAATTTCGTCAGGGTTATGCTGAGCATCGCCGTCCAAGGTTACCAACACATCAGCATTGTTTGCCTTTGCAGCTTCAAAGCCTGATTTGGTAGCTGCGCCAGCCCCCTGTCTTGCTTTATGTTTTATAACCTCAGCGCCAGCAGCTCGGGCAGCTTCAGAGGTATTATCAGTTGAGCCATCGTCAATGACGATTACTTTATCAACATATTTTTTGGCTCTGGTAACTATATCACCGATAAACTGCTGCTCGTTAAAGCAGGGGATGACGGCGATGAGCCTTAGTTTAGTCGGCAGTCGATAGTCATTAGTCATTTTTGAGCTCTTTGCAAATATTTTCTGAAGCCAGCAATGAGACGAGCTACCTCACTGCTAAGTTCATAAATGTTATCAAACTCTTCCTTCGATATGTAGTTTAAATCTTGAACAGCGTAAAGCAGACTTTGCACTTCTGCGGCAGAGCCTAAAGCAATATATAGGAATTAGGCAAACTCTTTGTCAGTTTGCCTGGCATATCCTTCACTAATGTTACTCATTACTGAGATAGAGGCTCGCCTAAGTTGATCTTTTAAGCTATAATCCTTGGCAAAATCGCCCTTATTTGTTGTACTATAAATGCGATTTACTAATTCCCTCGCTTTCTGCCAAGCTTGTATATCCTCAAACCTCTCTATCTTCATGTTAGATTACTTGACTCTTGACTAGCGACTATTGACTATTGACTATTGACTATCCCTACTTCACCGTCACTGATTTTGCCAGGTTGCGGGGCCTGTCCGGGTCATGTCCCCGGCTGACTGCCAGATGGTAGGCTAGGAGCTGAAGGGGAACTACGGTGATAATGGGATATAAAAGCTCATCAACTTTCGGGATTTTGACCCAAAAGTCATAGATATCGTTCTTTTTGTCAGAAACGCCAATAATGTAAGCGCCGCGGGACTTAGCTTCTATGGCGTTGCTCAGGGTCTCACGGTAGGTGTAATCGTCAGGGCAGATTACAGCTACCGGTGTCCCTGGCTCAATGAGGGCTAAAGTGCCGTGCTTGAGCTCACCCGCCGGCATCCCTTCAGCATGAATGTAAGAGACCTCCTTTAATTTCAGGGCGCCTTCAGAAGCAATGGCAAAGTTAATTCCCCTGGCTATGTAATAAAAGTCGTCTTTGTCCTTCAGACTTTGACTTAGTTTCCTGAGCGGTTCATTGTTCCAGGCAATGGCTTTAGTTACTTCATTGCTGATGCCCTTGAGGTTGTTAACGGCTTCGTCAAAGGAGTTGACCATGGAGAAGGATAGCAGGTAGAAGATTACTAGCTGGCTGAGGAAGGACTTGGTAGCTGGCACACTTATCTCATAGCCACAATTGAGATATATAACGTGGTCGCTCATCTCAGACAGCAGAGACTGGGGTCTGTTGATGATAGAAACGATTTGAGCTCCGGCATCTCTGGCCATTTGCACTCCTTCGATAACATCAGCGGTCTCACCGCTCTGAGAGACAGCTAAGACCACGGTATTCTTGTCCACAGAGTCAGCGAAATAGTGGAACTCGGAGGCCATAACCACGTCGCAAAACTTCTTGCCGACTTTGGAGAAGAGGTATCTGCCGACTAGAGCTGCATATCTGGAGGTGCCACAAGCGGTGACTATGACCTGGCCAGCTCTGAGAATGTCCAGGGCAATTTTGGTGAATAATTCCCTGTCCTGGGTAGCAGCCGCCTCCAGCATTTGGGGTTGTTCCATTATCTCTTTGAGCATAAAGAACTGATAGCCTTGTTTATGGCTATCGTGCCATTTCGACTTGATGTCTCTGCTTTCCTTGGCTAGCTTATTGCCAGCGGCATCGAGGAACTCAATCCCGTCTGCTGTTAGAATTACTACCTCAGTATCTGCCAGGGGTATTACTTGATGAGCTTGCCCTGAAAAAGCTAAAGCATCACTGGCGGCAAAATAGCCGTGGTCGCCGATGCCAATAGCCAGGGGGCTGCCTTTCCTGGTGCCAACAACTTTGCCGGGGTCGAGGGATGATATTGCCAGGAAGGTAGAGGAGCCTTCGAGTTTTGGAGCTGTAGCCAGGACAGCGGCTTCAAGGGAAAGGCCTTGCTTCATCTCATCTTCGATGAGGTGGGGTATGACTTCGGTATCGGTTTCTGAAGCGAAATGATGTCCATTGCTGGCGAGCTGTTTGCGGAGCTCCTGATAGTTATCGATTATGCCATTATGGACGACGGCTACCGTTTCGCTAGAATCGTACTGTGGGTGAGCATTGGCTGGGGTAACACCGCCGTGAGTTGCCCAGCGGGTATGACCGATGGCTATATTACCGGGGAGCGAGCTTAGACTGTGCTTGGCCTCAATTTCATCGAGTTTACCTATGTCTTTCTTAACCAACAACTGCCCATTGGACAGGACAGCGATGCCGGCTGAGTCATAGCCGCGGTACTCCACGCGCTTTAGAGCTTCGAAAGTGATTGGAGCTGCTGCCTGCTTGCCACAATAGCCGATGATGCCGCACATTTTAGTTGGTTAGCCTCCTGTCAATGTTACCATGTTTCTGTGCTCTATTAAACTTTATTGAGGTATGATGTCAATATAGAAGCATAGCGGCTCTTTGTAGTAAGGCTCAGCTTCGCCATCCTTGTATAGATAGAATTCAACTTTCTGTTTTTCGCCAGCTATTTGAGGGGTGAAACTGACCTTCTCCTCCCATTTTTCTTCATGAGCCAACATGCCGATATCTGCCTGGCTATTTTCAACATCATCTATGGTTATAGCTGCCCGATAGCTGACTGGCTCATACTCACGGTTAACTACCCCGATGACGATGTTAACAGGCTCTCCTAATATCGCTTGCCTGGGGTAATCCGCAGCTTTACCTTCTACATTGAGGATGTAGAATTCGGTGAATTTCTCGCCCTGGCTTGGCGTAATCACAAGGTAAGCAATGCAGCCCAATGCTGCCACTATAGCTATTCCCAGGGAAATAGATAGGGCCTTATTCAGCTTGCTCATGCTGTATCTGGTGCGAATTATACATAGATATTGCCTGGCTAGCAATGTTAGCGGGTGTTGGTGTTTAGTAGGCAAAGGCTTTGGCTAATATCCGCTCAGGGCTTTGTCTTGTTTCCTTCAGCCACTTTGGATAATATAAAGCACTGATTGACTCTTGGAAACTGGTGATGGTCTGTTGGCCTATGTAAGGCAGGCAAAAGGTATCGGGACTATATTTATTAAAGGAGGTGATTTGAATTGTGAAGAGATAAAAGCACACCAAATTGAGCCAGAATAAAATGTGAGAGAGGAGTGAACTATAATGGCAAATAGCGAAAAACCCATTCTACTGGAGAAACGTGACCAGATTGGATACATTACTTTCAACCGACCGGAAAAGCTGAATGCTATACGCTGGGAAGACTATATCTTACTTGATGACCTGGTAAATGACTGTGACAGAGATGACAACGTTAGGGTAATCATTCTGACAGGGAAGGGCAGGGCATTTTCAGCAGGGGATGACATAGAGGGGTACCCCGGTTCAGGCAAGGAGAGCGTTATTAAAGGGGATGCTGGGATGGCGCTTGTTGTAGAGGGGAAATACTTAGAAGCGCAGCTTTCTGGATATCAGATACCCTTACAAAAAACATGCCTGACCTTGTTGAATTCTGGGAAGGTATCGATCGCGGCCATAAATGGGGTCTGTTGGGCACCTGAAGTCTTGTATGCTATGGATTTTGTGATTGCTGCCGATGTTGCAACATTCGCTCAGGGCGATGTACGTAACGGTCTTTGCCCTGGCGGCGCCTCAACACAAATGCTACCGCGACTCTTAGGTAGACGCCGAGCGATTGAATTTCTTCTCCTATCTGAAGAAATATCGGCGCAAGAGGCTTATAGAATAGGCCTGGTTAATAAGGTAGTACCCCTTTCCCAACTCATGGCAGAAGCAGAAGCCTTAGCGAAGAAAATGCTCTCTCGCCCTCTCAGTTCAATTAAATTGGTAAAGATGGCTTTAACCAAGGCCCAGGATTTACCATTGAAAGAAGGGCTTGAGATAGAGCAATGGTACAGTAGTATCTCAGTACAAAGCGAAGCTTTTCAGTCTTTCTACCAAAAATTTCTGGCCAGGAAGAAAGCTTAGGCAAGTTTGATTTTATTCAAGCATTTTGGCAGAAAAATCTAAAAGAATGATAGAAAGCTGCCTGCTCTATTACTGACCGGAGTAGCTATCCTGAATATGAATATGCTATTATCGTATTCGAAAATTAATTAATGGAGGTACAAGAATGGTTGATCTTTCTCGGTTTTCTCTCGAAGGGAAAGTGGCGCTGGTGACCGGGGGTAGTCGCGGTATTGGCCGTGCTACTGCTCTGGGATTCGCTGAGGCTGGAGCTGATGTGGTGGTAGCCAGCCGGAAACTGCCTGATTTGGAGAAGGTGGCTGATGAAATCAGAGGTGTGGGCAGGAAAGCATTGCCGGTGGCAGCTCACGTTGGCAAGATGGAGGATATACATAGGTTAGTAGAGACGGTGACGGCTGAATTTGGCAGGATTGATATACTGGTCAATAATGCCGGTAGTAGCCCGGCCTTGTCAACAGTGTTGGATATAGAGGAGCGGTTGTGGGACTCAATAATGAACCTGAATTTGAAGGGCTTGTATTTCCTTAGCCAGGCAGCAGCCCGGGTGATGAAAGAACATGGTGGCGGCAAGATCATCAACGTAGCCTCGATGGATGGATATAAGCCTGAACACTCTGTAGGCCCATACTCTATTGCTAAGGCTGCTGTTATAATGGCAACCAAGTCTATGGCACTGGAGTTGGCACCATATAATATAAGGGTGAATGCTATAGCCCCTGGAGGTGTGAGTACCCGTCTTTTCGACTCCCACTGGTTTGATGTTCCGGAGGAAGAGATGAAGGAACAAAAGTCAGCGTTTGCGAAGGCATTGCCATTGCAGCGTGTAGGTGACCCTGACGATATGGTCGGTGCTATAATTTATCTGGCGTCTGATGCTTCCAGTTATGTGACTGGGGAGACTATTCTCGTAGATGGTGGGGCGATGCTTAGCTCGCCGCTATCTATGTAGGGACAGGAGAAATATAAAGCCCTGAAGCAGCCAGTTAATGCTTGCTTCGGGGCTATATATCAAGGTGCTTCGTGATAGGGTTTAAAGCCCTAAAACATATCTTTCTGGTTGACCCACGACGGCATATATTTGTAGTATTCAGGTGGATGTGCCTGGCTCAGCCCTTTGTAAGTTACCCGGGCTAAGGCGACCGCACCGCGTCTGTCTCGATATAAACCGACTAGCCCCTTTTCTTCCAAGCTGAGCAGGTGTTTATCCAGGTCTTCACCGCTGACATCCAGCAGCTCTTTTATATCCTCCATAGTCATATGCAGACCCGGGTTGACCCTGTAGTTCTCAGCCAGCACCATCAGGATATCATCTTCGCTAGAGACAACCTTTCGTGGCAGCGGCTTTCCCAGAGGCAAGGGTACCTTGAGTTCGTCGTCCATAACCCTGGGTGGTACCTTCAAATCGGGCATCAGATTTCTCAGCCCTTGTCTGTATATGAGGAGCTTTAGCACTTCGCTTGTGCCGGCAGCTATTTGCGATAGCTTTGCCTCTCTGAAGATTCTCTCGACAGGATAAAACTTGGTGACTCCATTGCCTCCCATGCATTGGATAGCCTCGATGGCAGTTTGCAACCCGCTGTCTGTATTAAACATCTTGGCTATTGCTGCTTCCAGGGGTGTTTCTCTGCCAAGGTCAGCACAATAGGCGGCATAGTATGTCAGCAGTCTTGCCAATTCTAGTTTCCAGATCATGTCGGCAACCTTAAACTGGTTTGTAGCGATATCTCCCGTGGGTCTTCTGAATTGAACTCTACGCTGCAGGTGCTGCACGGTATATCTTATAGATTCTCGCATTCCGCTCAGCGGCGTAGCTGCATTGACAATCCTCTCCACATTCAGGCCGCTCATCATCACACGCCAGCCATTGCCCTCTTCACCCAGCTTGTTGGCTACCGGCACTTTAGTGTTATCGAAGTTAAGGTAGCAATTGTATATTCCGTCAAGCCCCATGAGGTCGTTGACTTTCTCGATGGTAAATCCAGGAGTTCCCTTCTCTATTACCATCGCCGTAAGGTGGCGATACTTAGCCACGTCCTCAGGGTTGTCACTGGTTCTTACATAGGTCATATACATATCTGCTGCTGCTGCAACGGTCTGGAATCTCTTCTTGCCGTTGACGATGTAAGAATCACCGTCGAGGACAGCGGTAGTCTCTATTCCGGCTATATCAGAACCAGCGTAGGGCTCAGTCATAGTTATGGCGCCCAATACTTCTCCTTTGGCAATCTTAGGCAGCCATCGTTCTTTCTGTTCGTCAGTTCCATCGTGAATAATCTGATGAATGCCACCAATCATGGTGGTGCTCAGGGGTGCGGCTACCAGACCAGCTCGCCCTGCCTCCTCAAGCAGAATACAGGCACCGGTGACTCCCCACTCTTCTGCGTGGCCACCATATTTTGCCGGTACTTGCGCTCCAAACCAGCCCCTCTTGGCCATCTCCTTCACTGCTTCCCAGGGGAATTCTTTCTTTAGAACGCACTTCTCACCCATTGGTATCAGTATCTCATCTGTAACTTTCTTTGCCTCATCAGCGAGCTTTTTCTGGGCTTCATTCCACCACGGATAAGATTCCATTTGCTTTTACCTCCTTTCAATACTTTAATCAGGATACAGATTACTCTGGTGCCTGTCAATTTGAAGCTGGTTTACCTTCAAAAAATTATCATGCAATCGCCAAAGCTGTAGAAGCGATAGCCAAGCCTCCTGGCTTGTTCATAAGCTCTTAAGATGAATTCCCTGCCGGCGAAGGCTGAGACCAGCATCAGCAGCGTTGACCTGGGCAGATGAAAGTTGGTGATGATGGTATCCGTTATGCGGAATCGGTACCCTGGCAAGATAAATAGGTCAACCCAGCCAGTGAAGGGCTGGATATCGTCAGCTTGAGTTGCGGCTTCAATTAACCTCACTGTGCTGGTGCCTACGGCTACTATACGTTTACCTTGTTTCTTAGCCTGATTGAGTAAAGTGGCTGTTTTGGGGCTTAGCTCTCCATATTCTTTGTGAATGGGATGGTGGTGGGGGTCGTCAACTCGAACCGGGCGGAAGGTATCAAGTCCGATGTGGAGAGTGACAAAAGTGAATTGGATTCCTTTTTGCTGTAGCTTTTTAAGCAATCTCGGGGTGAAGTGGAGTCCGGCAGTTGGTGCTGCCACGCTTCCTTTTACCTTGGCATAGACTGTTTGATAGCGCTCCGGCTCAGCCAGTGGGACATGGATGTAAGGAGGTAGAGGGACCCTCCCCAATTGTTCAAGTAAGCTCTCACTGGAAAAACGAACAACCCTGATGCCATTTTCGCCGCGTTCAAGCACCTCAGCGGTCATCCCTTCATCAGCTTCACCAGGCTTGTTTGTTATGTTGATTTTGTCCCCAACGGTGACCTTTTTCCCGGGATGGACTAAGGTTTCCCATGTGCCATTATCTAACCGTCGCAGTAGTAGAAGTTCCACCTTGGTGACGCTGTCACTTTTTTGTCCCAAAAGTCGGGCTGGGATAACCCGGCTGTTATTGAATACCAGTGTATCCCCGCTGTGGAGATAGTCGATGACCTCATGAAAGTAGTGATGTTCTATAGAGCTATTGGCTCGATGAAGAACCATAAGGCGAGATTGGTCTCTTGGTTCTACAGGTGTTTGAGCAATGAACTCAGGAGGAAGTTGATAATCGAAATCGCTGATTTTCATAAACGGAGGTTAGTTATCTGCCCGTGAAGTGCAGGATGACATTGATTATTATAGTTAGCAAGGCACTTAAAAGAAGCAAAGTAACGATAGGGAAATAAAAGGAGAATCCATCTCTCTTTATGAATATATCACCAGGGAGCTTGCCTAAGAAGGGGATATGCGGGCTAAAAATCAGTATTAGCCCTAACACTACTATGACACCGCCGACTATTAGCACTATCTTGCCTATTCCTGTCATATTGTTAGCTCCTCGTGACTGCCTGGAAAAGCGAATATCGGCTGAGGTTTGTGATGGCTTTAGCTGCCCTCTCCGTTTTTGGGCTGATTAGTCAGGATTAGGACCAGCCATCTTCCTCATCACACAGCTCTGCCACTATATATTTGCCTCTGTCGGTACTGCCCCAAGTAGAGTAGGTGGTGCGAGGGCCGCCGTACGTCTTGACCAGCGCCCGTACTGCCTCTCGAAATGCTCCTTCATCCTCAGCGGATACCGTAACCACGGTCTGGGTGATCTCCTCAAGGGCACTATTCATGGTCTCCTCTCGTATCATTCCCTCTACCTTCTGGCGGTTCTTGCTTACTATTTCCTCGACGGAGATGCTCACACCGTGCTCCCTGGCTATTTTGTCCAGGTCGTCCTTTTTAATGGGAATAAAGGGACCGCAGATAGGACCAAGAGGATGGTATCTTATTTTAGCCATGATTTCTGCCATAATATTACCCCTTTCTCTCAGGTGTTACAGGCTTGCGTTCAATTTGCGGGTAGTCCCGATAATTCTTCCGTTTTTCCTTCACTTGCGGCCATGTTTTCATAAAGTAGTCCTTTGAGGGCTTTATTTCGTATGTGAAATGGCGATATATATTCTGCTCCGAGTAGCGGTGCCATTCTATCTGTTCCTCGGGGAAGTGGACCTTTATCTTGCCATTCTCGATGCTGAGCTTGCCTCTGATGCCACAGAGGCCACACTCCACGGTCTCGCTATCCTTGAGAATGCGGATGTTACGGTCATGGCAGACAGGGCATATCCCGGGCTCGCCGAGGTAGGTTGTGTCCCCGGTCTTGATTGCTGTGGCTACTTCAATCCCAATCTTACGTGCTTTATCCAGCACTCTTTGGTCGCTCACCGACTCGCTCATGCCCTGAATGTGGAAGAGTTGCCGGTCGATGACCTTCATTCCCAGTTGAAGGAGCATGAGATTTGGTTGTAGCATAGCATAAGTTGTCCATCCCCGCGTGGCGTAGGGAATGATAATGGCTGCTGGTTTTCCCCTGGTTGCGGTAGGCCTGGTCATCAGTACGAATAAGCGGTCGATGAACTGTCTCACGATTGCTGGAACTTCTAACAAGTAGCAGGGGGCACCGAAAACAAGACCACCGCACTGCTCAATCTTTTCTAGCAAGTAGTTGTGGTCATCCTTATCCTTAAGCTTGCATCCTGTCCCACCGAACAGGCATGTCGCCAGTCCTTCGCAGGGGAGTATCTCGTAGTCCGTCCATCGCATTATTTCAACGTCAGCTCCTTGTTCCTCAGCGCCCATCAATGCTTCCTTGACTAATATCTCCGTATTCCCTAACCGCCTGTGGCTTGCCACAATGCCTAAAACCTTCATGACTGTCGACCTCCTTTCGCTTTACTCGTGATGTTGTATTACAATGATTATAGGAGATTCCTTCTCTCTGTCAAGCCCCGTTGTTTTTCTCTCTTTCCAGTGCCCAGCTAGCTTGGTTTTTGGTTTGTGGAGAGACTGCTTATTCCCTGGCGATGTTTTGCTATCTTAAAGGGGAGGTTGTTGAAAGCCTCTAAATGTCTATTATTGCTGTGACACCGCCGACTATTAGCAGTATCCTGCCGTTTTCTTCCATACCACTAGCCCCTCATGGCTGCCTGGAAGCGTGAATATTGGCTGAGGTTCCTGATGGCCTTAGCTGCCCGTTCCATAGTGGGGAAGACCGGTATTGAGGCTTGAGTTAGCTTGTGTTCTATTTGCAAGCGTTCCATCTCAGCAGCTCCAGAGGGCAAAACGATTACTACAGGCTTATCCTGTGTGGCCATAATGTCGATAAAGATATTGTTTATAGCCTCTACTTCTTCCCAGAGCATTTGCATCATGAGTATCCCGGTGTCTTCCTGGACTATGAGGAGGTCGATGCTCGGGTCGGTGATGATTAGCTTGAAGACCTGTTCTAAAATGAGGGGTCTACCGCCACCCTGACTAACATCCACGGGATTGTGCAGGATACTTCCTACCTGCCCGAGGAGGCTGCTCAATTGTTGTCTTGTTGATTCAGAAAGGGGAGGGATGCTGAGTCCAAGCTCAGAGCAAATGTCGCCTGCTGAGACGGAGATGCCGCCGCCTCCATCGGCAAGTCCGCCAGCGATGGCTATGCCTTTACCCTGCCACCGTTGAAGCTGCTGGAAAATTAGCAAGGTATCAGCTAGCTCCTCCAGGCTGTAGACTTCAACAGCACTCGCTTGTTTTAGTGCTGCTGACCAAATAAGGGCTGAGCTGGCTAGAGAGCCAGTGTGAGATTTGGCTGCTGCAGCGCCGACTTCAGTCCTGCCGGCTTTCCACACAATTAGCGGTTTGACCTTAGCTACTTCCTTCATTGTGCTAAATAGACGATGGCCATCTTTGGTTCCTTCAAGATAAGCACCGATGACAGAGATTTCAGGGTCAGCAGCCATGTATTTCAGAAAATCGACTGCGTCGAGGTCGATACCATTCCCGAAGCTGATACCCTTGCTGTATTTAATGCCTCGGGCTATTCCAAGTTCAATCAGCTTGCCGCCGATACCGCCGCTTTGGGTAATGAAGCCTACTGGCCCACTTTCACCCAGTGCTGACAGAGGCCGCGCTGCTAAGGGGCCGTAAGGAATTTTGCTTTCGGGGCAATAAGCGCCGATGCAATTAGGGCCGATGATACGGAAGCCGCCCTGGCGTGCTTTTTCCCTTAGTTCTTCTTCAAGCCTATGCCCTGTGGCATCGCCTACCTCTCCGAAACCAGCGGTAAAGAAATGAACAGCTTTTACTTTCTTGGCTGCGCAGTCATCTAGCAGGTCAGGTACAGCATTTCTGGGGATGAGAACGACAACATAGTCTACAGTTCCTGGGATTGCCGCGAGGCTGGGATAGATTTTCAATCCCAGAAGCTCGCCACCGCGTGGGTTGACTGGATAAATACTGCCGCTAAAGCCAGCATCTACAAGGCCTTTTACCCAACCATAGCCAACCTTTTGCATATCTTGCGAAGCACCGACGATGGCGATGGACTCAGGGTAAAAGATGGGCTTGAATTCCTCAAGCAGTTCTTTTTGCGACAATTTGTTCATGGGTGATTTTAACTGAAAAGGTGGGGTGGTGCAAAGCGATGCCCAGCCCTAAAATAATTTTGCTGCCCCCTTAGAACAGCCCCCGTACCTTGCCCGTCTCTGTATCTATATCTATCCTTCGGAAGGCTGGGTCAGAGCTGGTTCCTGGCATCAGGCTGATAGTACCGGCACAGGGACAGAGGAATTTTGCCCCGGAATAAATTAACACATCACGGATAGGTAATGCCCATCCTTTGGGAACGCCCTTAATGGCAGGGTCATGTGTCAGGCTCAGGTGAGTCTTGACCATCATGGTAGCGTAATCATCATATTTAGAATCGTTCTCAAGCATCTTAGCCTTGGCTTCAGCCTCGGGGGTCCACGATACGCCATCGGCCCCATAGACCACCTTGGCAATCTTTTCCACCCGCTCCCGCAGCTTCATTTCTATGGGATACAGGAATTTGAAATCATTAGTATCTTCGCAGGCATCCATTACCGCGTCGGCCAGCTCCAGAGCGCCGTCTCCACCGTTGGCCCAGTGCGTGGATGCAGCACAACGTGCCCCGGCTGCTTCAGCTGCCTTTCGCACCATGGCAATTTCCTCCTTGGTGTCGGTGTGGAAGGCATTGATGCATACTACCGGATTGATGCCTGATGTCTTTATGGTGTTAATGTGGTGCAGCATGTTAGGAAGCCCCTTCTCCAAGAGCCCTAAGTCTTCCTTGGTGTAGGAATCCGATAAGGGGAGGCCAGCTACCACCTTGGGGCCGCCGCCGTGCATCTTCAGTGCCCGAATGGTGGTGGTGAGTACCGACACGTGCGGCTTGAGTCCACTTAAGCGGCATTTGACGTTCCAGAACTTCTCGAAGCCGATGTCTGCGGCGAAGCCGCTTTCGGTGACATGGTAGTCAAACATCTTCAGTCCGATGCGGTCGGCGATGATAGAGGATTGTCCTACGGCAATGTTGGCAAATGGGCCAGCGTGTACCATTAGTGGCTGATATTCCACTGTGCAACACAGCGTGGGGTTTATGGTGTTGCGCATCCAGGCAGTCATGGCACCTCCCACCTCTAGGTCGCCTGTGGTAACAGGATTGCCCTTCTTATCAAAAGCTACAGTAATGTTATCCATTCTTTGGCGCAGGTCTGGCAGGTCTCTGACAATGGAAAGCATGGCCATGAGCTCGGAGCTCACGGCGATACCGAACTTGGATTCCATTATGTAGCCGTCCATACGGCCGCCAAGGCCTATGATGATATGTCTGAGGCTCTGGGCGCAAAAGTCCAGAACCCAGCCCATTTCTACTCTGGTGGGGTCGATGTCAAGGCGACGCATCCTGCTGCGCTTGGCCAGTTCCTCATCATTGTAGTTGCGCTCGTGCTGCATTCTGGCGGTAAGCGCCACCATAGCTAGATTGTGAGCGTTCATGATATCGTTGATGTCGCCGGTAAGCCCCATAGAGAATTCGGTCAGGGGGATGAGTAGTGCATTGCCACCGCCAGCGGCAGTTCCTTTGATATTCATGGTTGGGCCACCAGAGGGTTGGCGAAGACAGCCACCTACATTCTTGCCTCGCTTGCTCAGACCCTCTATGAGACCACACGAGGTTGTACTTTTACCTTCGCCTAATGGTGTGGGAGTAATAGCTGTCACCTCGATGTACTTGCCGTCCGGCTTGCCCTTTAGACGCTCGATGATTTTCATAAAATCGAGCTTGCACAGTCTCCCATAAGGAATAATCTCATCCTTTTCCAGGTTGAGTCTCTCCTGCCATTCATTGGGAGTTGGCATATCTTCTTCAGCTGCTTCTGCAATCTGCCAATCTTTCATTTTCGTAGCGTCGTAAGCCATATTATCCCCTTCTATTTTTGTGTTATTTCTAGCTTGTGCTGGAAAACCGAACAGGTTTAGCTTTTGTTAAGATGTCGTTTTTCTAGCTGGTTATCCCCGCTTTTTTCTCTGCTGCCTCTATTGTGTTCATTAGTAGCATGGTCACTGTCATTGGACCGACACCGCCGGGGACCGGTGTTATTGCCGCTGCCTTTTCTTTAACTGCCTCAAAGTCAACATCGCCTACTAAGCGATAGCCTTTTTCTCTGGCTCTGTCCTCCACGCGATTGACGCCAACATCGATAACTACTGCACCATCTCTGACCATGTCAGCAGTTATCGCCTTAGGGCTGCCCATCGCAGCCACCACAATATCAGCCTGCTTTGTGAATGAGGCTATATCTTTAGTCCCTGTATGGCATACTGTAACAGTAGCGTTAGCACCGTTCTTCTTCTGCATCAGGATAGCTGCTAGAGGCTTGCCTACGAGGTTACTTCGGCCGCAGATAACAACGTGCTTGCCACGGGGGTCATAGCCACCCCGGACCAATAGCTGTTGAATTCCGTGGGGAGTGCAGGGCATGGGGCAGGGTTCACCTCGGAGCAATTTGCCCACATTTACCGGGTGAAAGCCATCTACATCTTTCTCCGGAGATATATAGTTAATCACCTTCTCTGTGCTGATATGTTTAGGCAAAGGTAGCTGCACCAAGATGCCGTGAAACTTTGGGTCTTTATTGAGATTGTCAACGTTTTTTAGAACTTCCTCCTCCGGGGTATCTGCCGGTAGGCGGATGGTTTCTTCGTGCATGCCTATTTCCTCAGCGCCTTTAGCCTTGGCAGTGACATAGGACACTGAGGCCGGGTCTTCTCCTACCAGCACCACGGCTAGAGATGGGGTTACTCCATTGTCTTTTAATTTCCTTACTCTTTCTTTTAATTCCTCACGGATTTCGGCGGCTACCTGGGTCCCACTGATAATCTTAGCTAACATGTCCTCTTTTAATCCTTTTATTGCTCTTTTGCTTTTAGCTCAGACTTAGTAGGGAAGATTCCGCAGCTTTCTCGCTCGTCGCAGTAACCGAGACGATAGCATTTGGGCTTAAGCTCAGCGCCAAGGCGTGGAGCTACCTTTTCTACTTCTGCCTTGATACTCTCGAAAAGCTCCACAATTTCCCATTGAGCTCGCAAGCATAACCTTAAAGAGCAGGAGTAAAGTACTTCCCTGGCGTTCATTGTCATTACTAACTGGGTTTCAATAGCCTGTGGGATAATATAGCGAGCATCTTCGGCTGGAATTCCAGCTTCCAGCAGTTGAGAATAAAACTCGTGGGCACTTTCCAGGGCTTGCTGATATTTAGCTAGTAAGCTGGGCTGTCTGGAGATTGTTGGTGGAGTAACGTAGCGGTACTCTTTAAGAGGCACGTATCTTTGACTCTGTTGGGTATAGCTAGCTAAACGGTGACGAACTAGTTGATGGCTGGTAACTCGTGAGATACCTTGGATACTGAAGGTAAAACTGGCATGCTCGAATGGGGATAGGTGGCCTGAGTCCAGCAGTTGTTTAAACAGATTATCTATTTGCTGGGAGCTTAGTTTGTCCCATAGCTCTTCAGCGGACGAGTGGGAGGCTGAAGACCGAGCAGCAGCCACAATAGTAAGCTCGGGGTTGGGCGTGTAATTAATCAAGGTTACTTGCACGAAAATCTCCGAAACTTGCTCAACCGATTCAAAATTGTACCATGTAAAACTGAGTGAAAGCAATGCTTATATGGAGCGGAGGTTTGTCCTCTGTGTTGTTGTCCTCTGATGCCTGTTATGATAAACTCAGATAGCTTTTGGAGATTTTGCTTTGAAAATACTGGTTACCAATGATGATGGCGTATATGCTGACGGGCTTTGGCACTTGGTGAGGGAGCTACGGGATATAGGCACAGTAACTGTGGTTGCCCCAGATAGGGACCAGAGCGGTGCAGGCACTTCGGTAACACTTGGCCAACCTTTAAGATTAAGTGGAATAAAGTCGCCATTGAAAGGGGTAAAGGCGTATTCAGTGGAGGGTACTCCTGCTGATAGTGTTATTCTGGCTCTTAGATTTGCTATGAAGGATGGGATAGATTTGATAGTTTCTGGCATCAATGAGGGCCCCAATTTAGGCAATGATGTTTTTATCTCAGGAACTGTTGGTGCTGCTTTGCAAGGCTACTTCTATGGGATTCCTGCTGTTGCCTTTTCTGTAGCTGCCTTCGAAAGCCTTCATTTTGGTGTTGCTGCCAGATTAGCCAGGCTCCTGGCTGGTGAGCTTGTTGATAAAGGCTTATCGCAAAAACTGCTGCTGAATGTTAACTTGCCTAACTTGCCACGAGAAGAGATTGAGGGAATAGAGATTACCAACCTGGGCGAACGGGAATATGCCGATAGAATCGAACCGGGGCATGATGGCAAGAGGCAATACTATTGGATTATGCGTGGTGAACCGGATTGGACTATGATTCCCGGAACTGATGCTTGGGCGCTAAAGCAAAACAGGATTTCTATTACCCCTTTGCCCGATAACACTGATAATGTCAATCATCATTTTCTCAAAAGCCTGGCACCCGACCTTTCCCGTAAATTGTTAGACGGCACAGATTTTTAAATTAAATCCAGGAGGATAGCCATGTCAGAGGTAGTTATAGTCAGTGGTGTTCGGACAGCTATCGGCGCTTTCGGAGGTTCTCTGCGGGATGTTTCTGTGGTAAGTCTTGGCTCGCTGGTTATTAAGGAGGCATTGAAGCGGGCTGGGCTGAGACCTAAAACCAGTAAAAGACTACTTCAGTATGCTCCGAAGGCGCTGGAAAGCACCGGGATAATTGAATTAGAAAAGTCTCATTATGACTGGGATGATTCTCTCCGGGAAGTTCAGGTGGATGAAGTGATTATGGGTAATGTTCTTCAAGGGGGGCAGGGGCAGAATACTGCCAGGCAGGCTACGATTTCTGCCGGTCTGCCCAAGGAGACAAATGCCTTTACTGTAAATAAGGTGTGTGCTTCGGGGCTTAAGGCGATTACATTGGGGGCTCAGGTGATAATGCTGGGTGGGGCTGAAGTGGTGGTCGCTGGTGGCATGGAAGCTATGAGCTATGCCCCTTATGCATTACCTAGGGCTCGCTGGGGGTACCGGATGGATGTCACTGGCAAGGGTGAGGCTATCGACCTTATGGTTTATGATGGGCTCTGGGAGATATTCTATGGCTACCACATGGGACTGACCGCGGAAAATATTGCTGCGAAGTACAACATCTCCCGGCAAGAGCAGGATGAATTGGGGCTCTTGAGCCACCAGCGGGCTAGAGCAGCTATAACCCAGGGTATATTTAAGGAAGAGATAGTGCCGGTGGTTATCCCTAAAAAGAAAGGGGAAGCCCTGGTCTTTGATACTGACGAGCGGCCAATGGATACCAGTTTGGAAAAGATGGCAAAGTTAGCTCCGGCATTTAAGAAAGATGGCACAGTTACTGCTGGGAATGCTTCCGGGATTAACGATGCTGCTGCGGCAGTAGTATTGATGACCGGAGAAAAGGCTAAAGAGCTTAAGCTTGAGCCGTGGGGGGTTATTAAGTCTTATGCCTCCGGAGCGGTAGACCCGGCTTATATGGGATTGGGAGTGATTCCAGCGGTAAAGAAGGCACTGGCTAGAGCTGGCATGAACATCAAGGACATGGATGTGATTGAGCTCAATGAAGCCTTCGCTTCTCAAGCTATAGCTTGTATAAGGGAGTTGGGACTGAGTTTAGATAACACCAATGTCTCTGGCAGCGGGATTTCTCTGGGGCATCCCATCGGCTGTACCGGTGCCAGGCTGGTAGTCACCATCCTTCACGAAATGAGGAGACGGGACTTACACCGGGGACTGGTAACTATGTGTATTGGTGGTGGCCAGGGTATGGCAATGGTCGTAGAAAGATGATGTTTTTGCTGGGAGTTAGCAACTTTGACTCGACTTATTGTGATTAGGCACGGGCGTACGGAATGGAACCATGTGGAGAGGTTTCGGGGCAGAGCAGATATTGATTTGGATGAGGTGGGGATACGGCAGGCTGAGGCTACAGCGGTTAGAATTGCTGAATGGCAGATTTCGGCAATTTATTCCAGCCCCCTTCGACGGGCTTTGTCCACAGCTAAAATCCTGGCCCAGCATTTTAACCTTGAAGTGAAGCTGCTGCCTGGAATTGTTGACATAGATTATGGGGAGTGGCAGGGACTTTCCCCTGAAGAGGCTGGAGCTAGAGATAGTGCCCTTTATGCTAAGTGGCTGGAAAGTCCGGAAATGGTAAAATTTTCAGGTGGTGAGGGTCTGGCTGAGGTCAGGGAGAGAGTGGCTTCAGCAGTAGATGGCCTGATAGCGCAACATCCTAAAGAGACCATCGTCTTGGTTTCCCATAAGGTGGTCTGCCAGATTCTCATTCTCAACCTCATTGGTTTGGACAATTCTCATTTTTGGCAGGTAGCCCAGGATGTCGGCGCTTTTAACGTATTTGAAGTAAGAGGTGGCATCCCATCAGCGGTGCTCCTCAATGATACCTGTCATCTGAGGGAATCGGTAGGGATGTCCTGATTTAGCAGTCTTGGGGAGGTTTGATTATGTCTAAAATAAGAGTTGGCGTTATAAATGTTACCGGCTATGCCGGGGTAGAATTAGCTCGATTACTTTACCGTCATCCGCATGTGGAGCTTGTTTCGGTTACGGGGAGAAGTGCTGCCGGGCGGAAGTTGGCTGAAGTTTTCCCGCACTTGGCGGATATTGATTTAACGATTACTGCTGAGCTTGGCGAGGTTGACCTTGCCTTTTCAGCTATGCCCCACAAGGCGAGCGTTGAGGTGATACTGCCTCTGGTTGAGCGAGGCATCAAGGTTGTTGATATTAGTGCCGACTTCAGGCTTAAAGATGCCGGGAAATATCCAGAGTGGTACGATTTTGTTCATCCAGCGCCACAGCTATTACAGCAAGCCGTTTATGGTTTGCCTGAATTCCATCGTTCTGAAATCTCCATGGCCAGCCTGGTAGCTAATCCTGGCTGCTACCCGACAGGTGCATTGCTGGCTTTAGCACCGCTGGTTAACAAGGGGCTTGTCTCTCCTGATATTATTGTTGATAGCAAGTCGGGTGTTTCAGGGGCTGGCAGGGTCTTAAACATGTCGACTCATTATGCTGAGGCCAGTGATAATATCCGTGCCTATGCTTTGGAAGGGCATCGCCACTTGCCGGAGATTGTCCAGGAGCTTGAAGCTTTGAGTCCCAGTCTTTCCCTTTCGGTGACCTTCTTGCCTCATGTAGTGCCGACGGCTCGGGGCATATTAACTTCATGCTATGCCCAACCCAAAGAGGGCAAACTGGCTGAAGGAAAAGAGGAGCTAAAGCAGCTTTATCGCAGCTACTATAAAGGTGAGCCTTTTGTCAGAGTGGTTGACCAGCCGCCTGAGACCAAGCAAACCTGGGGAAGTAATCTTTGCCTTATTTATCCTGCCATTGACCCCAGGACTGGCAGAGCTATAATTATCAGTTGCCTTGATAACCTGGTCAAAGGTGCTGCTGGACAAGCCATTCAGAATATGAATATAATGTCTGGCTTTTCTGAAACGGCCGGGCTTGAAGCCCTGCCTGTTTATCCTTAAGTTAGCTGCCCCCATCGTCTAGAGGCCTAGGACATCAGCCTTTCAAGCTGGCGACAGGGATTCGAATTCCCTTGGGGGCACCAAACCTTTTGTTTAGCTCCTGTATCTGCAACCCTTGAATGTTTTCTGTTTGCTTGACTCTATAATGCTATCTGGGATGTGGTATCAGCGGATGGTTCAGAGATTTGAGGGTGTCTTTGGGGAAGGGGTTTGGGACTTTGGAACTTTGTATAGGGTTAAATTCACAATGTCACTTAAGTTTGAGGATGGTTTGAAGCTTCGCTCTTCCACTGTAGCTTGAATTAGTCCTTCTAGTTGCTACATGTGTTGATCTTGCTAAATGTTGTTATCCATAGACGTTGAGACACCAATTTGTTCAATGCGGAATGGGAATCATGAATTAGACTACTGGGTAGGAAGGCTTAGGTGTTTTCGTAGGTAATCTCGAACCGGGCAGTAATAGTCAGTATACAGTGTATTGAAGAACTTTCTTGAGAAATCGATTTCGTTGTAGCGGGCATCTCGGCTGCGGCGATATAGATTCAAGTATTTAGAGGCAATTTCATCCAAATCAGGGCATTGCGCGACTGCCTTGCTTCGATTGGTATGGTCTATTGGGTCACGGAGGTCTTCAGGCAATGAAGTGTCTAGACAGAGCACAGCGTCCACATAGTGCATACAAATATAGAACAGAACGACGACTGCCCATTCAGTATATTTGGACGAATCTAGATTGCACGAGCTGTAGAAAGCCTCATTTCTCTCAGCTTTAAAAACATGGAATGTTTCATTCGGCATGATTACCGTTGCCAGACAAGGTTGGCATTCGAGGGGATAATGTGCTTTAGCTTCACATCATCAGAAAGCTCTGAAATATTAAAGACATGGAAGTCGAAAAGCATATCTTCTTTCAGCATTCGAAGTATCTTTAGTTGAGCATCATATATCGGTGTGCATATTGAATCTTCAAATGGCGGGGCATCAATGATAGTCCAGATTGCTGTAATGTCCTCAGCTTCAAAAAGGAATACTTGACGTACAATGTCAATGGTGCTAACCATCTTCAAATAGGCTTCATGCAGCTCCTGATTAGTAGCTGGTTTAGCTTGAGTGACAACAGTTCTGCCATAGATTTCTTCAAATAGTTTATCAATATTCTTTTTGGGAGATGAGAATTCTTGCCTGAAATCAGGTGACCATCCTTGCCATATGGATTCTATACTACTAGTTAAGCTATCAACTTCAATTATCTCAGCAAACTCGAATTCGGGTAAATCACGACGTCTAGCTGCCATTTCCAACCAGTATTTTGCCCATGACTCGTGTGCTGACATCTGAAGGAATGGTTTGCGGGTTAGTCGTAATGTTGGAGTTGCTCCCATACCGAATTGTTTTCCCCATCCAGTTCTTTCTGCTCCATTCACTGTGCAGTACACCTTCTCTGCATACGTTACTGACATTCTATTGCTCCTTTGAAACGAAACTCTCAGCTATTGCTGCCCCTTCCTCCAATATTTTATTAGCCAATGATTCTTGAATTTCAGAGGTATGGCTAAAGGAAATGTTTGCCATTATTGTTCCAGCGGTGACAGCTTCTAAAATTGCATCATATTTCCACTTTTTATCATCCAGCTTCACTAGGCGAAGACCTTGAATTATATCAAAAGGCATGTTTGGTGACTCTGTATACTTGATAGGCAAGCTGATTATCGGTTTCGGTTTCAAGCGTTTTCCGAACTCGAATGCGACTTGACAATCAAAGTCCATCTTTTCTTCAATCGAAGAAAGTATATCGAGAAGTTGCTCTACTTGAGGGGTACTCTTACGTAATCTTCCACCTCTCCCTTGTTCATAGTTGAAGTGAATCCTAAACCTTCGTACGTCTTTGTCTATACCTTCATTTTCCTTCACGACCCAAACGTGAGCTCTGTGCCCTTCGTAGGAGTCAAAGAAGGCACTATCCCCATCTTCATCGGGAGGCGAAATATTCTGTATCCGTGAAATTAAATCATCCGTTAGGGCTAGGGTAGTAAAGAACCGCATTGAGATAGCGTGATAAGACTTCAGATTCGGCTTCATGACAATTTTCAAAAAGAAACAGTGAGACTATTTTGGTAATTGTAAACTTATTCTAAGCGTTACCATACAGGATTCCCATGCTGAATGTTAAACAAAATTAGCTACCCTGTCAACAAGCTTGTCTCATTATCACCCAGCGAGAGCGGAACGGAATACCCCTGTGGAATGTGGTCAATCCTTGAGGCTGTATGCTTGCCTGCCGTCTCCAGGTCTGCCTGGCTGAGCTCAGTCATTAAATGTCAAAGGGGGACTCGCGCCGCCTCTTGGTTTCACCCCTCATTTTCTCTAAAGACTTATCTATCTTGTCCAGGCGAGAGCTCATGTGCTCCAGGTGTTTGTTAACCTGTTTTAAGAGGTCGAGCAATTGCTGAAACTCTTGTTTTTCCATTAGCTACCTCCCTTTTACTCACTTGATTATTCTTGTCTTTGTCTGTCTCGCTGGGTTACGCATGCTCTGCGTATACACCTAACCAAAATGAGATGGAATACCTGTCAATCAAGCCAGCCTCTCCCTCGTCTGCCTTTCTAAGGGTTCAGTCCGCTAAACTAATGCTTGCTTTTATTCGTTATATATTTCAGGAACCCAAAAGGTGGTGACGAGTTATAAAAATGAATAAAGAGCTTATCGCTATAGTTGGTGGTTTCATGCTCGTGTCCCTGGTTTTTTGCTTCTGTTTCTGGTATTTGGTGTAGGGTCCGTTTGTGCTCAGAGAGCAACAAGGGCGAATTTAGATTGAAGATTGTGTTATCACAACCAGGTCCCCAGTATGTTATTTGGTGTCAGTTGCTAAATTGGATAGATTGAGGAAGGACACATGGTAGGAGCAGTTGAAACTGAAAGCCCAAAGTTTGAGGCTATCAAAGTGCCTGAGCTCAAGGAGTTGTTTATTCCCTGTCCGATATGCGGTGGGACCGTGGATATAGACTTGCGTGGTCGCGTTTACTGCCATAGTTGCCAGCAAGAGTGGACGCTTGTCGGTAAACCCATAGCGGAAGACGATGGCGCGATAAAGCCTCAAACGATTGAAGTCGGTATTACCTCGTCACTCTCTATAGAAAACCTTAACTTTTAACTTGTGTAAGGGGAAATTACCTTACGCAGCTATGAGGCTAGATTGAGGCTCCCTCCGGCTGAAGTTATTTCTAAGTAGCCTGGATACGAAAAATAGATACTTTGGAGGGAGTGATTTATAATTAGTTTCATCTGTGAATGTTCTTCAGTTCTGATGAACATGAAAAGGAGAGGTTAAGCTATGAGGATATTGGGAATTGTCTGCAGCCCTCGCAAAGGTGGAAATACAGAGATATTGGTTAGAGCAGCGCTTGAAGCGGCACGTGAGGCTGGAGGGGAAACCGAACTGATTCTGGTGGCAGATATGAACATTGCCCCCTGTGATGGTTGCGGGGCCTGCCTCAAAAATGGCACGTGCAAGATTAAGGATGATATGCAGATGATATACGAACAACTTGAACTGGCTGAGGGAGTGGTCCTGGGCACTCCTGTGTACTTTATGAATGTGAGTGCACAAGCAAAGGCCATAATGGACAGAACTTATGCGCTTCTGGGAGGCAGGAAGCTAAGAGGTAAAGTAGCTGCAGCTATTGTGGCTGCACGGAGGGTGGGAGCAGGGGAGGTTCTTAGTTTATTGTATCCCTACTTTATGGTTCATGGAATGATAGTAGCCGGGGGTGGCATAGGCTATGGCATGGAAAAGGGTGATGTGAGACAAGGAGTAGGTGGCTCCCCTTCTCTTTCAGCTTTGGAGGAGGCTAGAGCTGTAGGGAGGAATGTAGTCCGAATGGTGGGCCGGCTTTCGAAGTCAAGAAAGTGAATCGTATTTTTATGTGTTACACTGCTTGATACATACTCTGCTTGCCTGTTGTCGTTTGCTGGGGGGCCTTGGGTGTCTTTCCCCAGCAACCTGTGAGCTACTCCTCAGCGGAGCGTAGTATTTTACCTATCACTGTCTTTGCTATATTAGTTTGCAATTCTATGCTCATTAAGTTGTTTTTGTTTTTTCTCATTGCCTCAGTAGCGACTTGGTGTGCTAGCATATCTAAGTCGCCTGTCTGCCGGTATTGCTCGATAATGTAATTCTTGAACTCCTCTGTTTGCTGTAGCCCCTGGTGTAAGACCTTTTTTGCTTTCTCGCCTATGGCAACGCCATTGTGGCCGAAAGCACATATCTCAACCTCACGGTTGGCTATCTTCTGTAACGATTTTTCATACAGGGAAAAGTCATATTGACCTGAGGGATAGAGAAGGTTGCTGCCATCGTCTGTGGGATACGGGGCGGAATCTGATGGGAAGATAGCCTTCAATGCTGGGACATATACGGCGATGCAGCATTGAGTGTGGCCTGGGACCTCCATAAAATGGGCATCGATGCCGTCGCCAAGGTCTATGATATCGTTCTCTGACATGACTCGGTCTACTTTAATTCCGTCGAACTTCAAATCCAATGTTTCATACTCATCTTGGAGTCCTAACCCCTCAATCATTTGCTTATTGATATCAGCAATGAAGTGCGTCGCTTTTTCCTTGGAGAATATCTTCTGGGACTGTGACGAAGCCAGTATCTGTATGTGCGGAAATCTCCTTTTCAGGTAGGGTACAGCCCCGCAGTGGTCAAAGTGGGAATGAGTGATGACCAGATATTTAACCTTCTCAAGATTGAACTCCATTGCTGCCAATTGCCTTTCCAGCGTTGGGACTATCCAGCTCATACCGCCTTCGATGAGCATAGCTTCCTTGCCCTTGAGCAGGTACAGGCAAAGTTCGCGAGTTCCCAGGTAATCTATTTTGTTGGTAACCTTTCCTGGTTCTTGAATCAGCATAGCAGTTGTTCCTTTATTTTGGGTGGTCAGCTCTTAAGCTATTTTGAGTATCTGCTGCCTCTGTTCCTCGAGGGGGGCTCAAAGCAGGTCAGGCTAAAACTTGTCCTCGTATTGCCCGGTGTCGTAGAAGGCAAAGGCCTGCCTCAAGGTCTTTTGCACCTCCGGTGGAGTCTTTTCTGGAACTACCTGGAATAGCTCCAGAAGGATATTATCCGGGGCCATAGCCATGATATATTTCATGTAGCCATAATCACTGACATGCCCCTGGAATTGGAATCCTTGGCTCTTCATATGCTCTATCAGGGCGGGCAGGTCGTCGGTCTGAATGCCCAGATGGTGATAGGCGCCACCCCTGCCCTCTTGAGGTGGCTGGTCGTATATATTTATCCTGCCCGAGCCAATGGCTATCATCACATTACGGGCACCAGCTATCTCTGTATCGAACAGTACCCGGGCACCGAACATATCCTGCCAGAATCTAAGAGTGGCCTCTATGTCGGTGGCAAAGATGTGAGTATGCTGCAGTTGTACCCGCACAAGTCTCCTCTCTAGCGCTTGCTTACAACTTCCCTGGGTTGGGTTGTCTCCAGATTCTTATTTTGATACTTCTAACCTTCTAGGATTTTTGCAATATAGGATGTATGGGCTAGCGATGGCCCTCCATCCATCAGAGTGGCCACGTAGCAAGTTTCCATTACCTCTTCTCTGGTCGCTCCTGCTTGAAGTGCTTCTTTTACGTGGGCGTCCATGCACAACTCACAATTTTTCACCACAGCTATGCCTATAGCGATTAGTTCTTTCATCTTGAGTGACAGAGCACCCTCTTTATGCACTTCGTTGGCGAAGCCGGAGAATGCTTGCATCAGCTCAGCATATTTTCTGTCAGAGACTTTGGAGCTTTTACTCATAGCTTTAATCATGTCCTCCATTTCGTTTTACCTCCTGAAATTGATTTTCTATAACCTGGAAGCTGTTCACATGATAACTTGCCAGTCTCTATTTGTCTAAAAACGGTGAATGTCCTGGGAGACAGGGTGGTTAATTTTTGGTTCTTTAGTCCTCGTGAGCTTTAGAAAAGCGAGAAGATAAGTAGCTTCACTCGGGGCACTGGCGGTTTATTCCGAAAATAGATTCTTGTACTCTACCCCGGGTGGATTGGAGCATCGGCTCCAATCATGCCTAGAGCGGATGCTCCAGGCTACCCCTACTTTTATGATTCGTTGGTGGGCATGTGCCTATGTCCGTTTGTTTAGCGTTGCTAACTAAGTGAGGTGTCGTTTCTTCGCTTTCCTGTTTGCGATATTGGGTATTGCATTACATAGATTAACTATTTTTTTGATGGGGAATATTATTCCAGCGCCCATTTTATCGAGTCCAAATTCGATGCCATCTGCCACTTTGTCGATGATAGATTGCAGCTTTTCTGTTGTCGGAGTGATGTCTTCAGTTAGAACTCCCATTTGCCTCAGATATGTTTCCATTGGCACTAGTCCTAACTTAAATCTGGCTTCTAAGGTACCGATATCTGGAGTGAAAACTTCTGACTCCTCCAGCTTACTTTTGGGGGCTCTCTCAAGCTCAGCCATTACAGCACTTATCTTCGATATGGCCTCTTCGCATATCTGGCTGTAATTAGTTTTCAGGATGTCGTGTCGAGCTTCTACAGCGGATACTTCAGCTCTCAACTTCTCCAAGTTTGACAACAGCAGCTTAGCTCTTTCTCTGGTTGAATAAGCTTCCCTGGCTCTTATCACGAGAGTCTCCTGTTACAGCACCTTCCAATCTGTCATCCTTTGTCCTTCGTAAGTAGCAGTTCCTGCCTTCGCTGTTGATTCAGGTTTATCAGTAATGGAAGGTGAGTACTAAAGTCTTCTGTTGGCTTAATCTAACTTTTTCCAGTGGTGTATCCCACCGGTTTGTAGCTCGTCTATATAATACCATAATTGAGTTAGTACCTAAAAAGCGGGAGTCGAATTCCCTTGCGGGCACCAACCCTTAGGCTATTTTAAGTATCTGTTGTTTATGTTCCTCAAGGGCTTTTTCATACTGGGCATCGAGCTGGCTGCTGGTTTTACGCCATTCTTCCTGGAAGCGTTGCTGAAGCTCTGCTTCAAAGGCGGCTGCATTTCCTGGCTGCTGCTGTAGAGCCTGTCTGGCTTCCTGTAGTTTGGATTCGAAGCTTTGTTTGAACTGCGTGTAGGTCTGTTGAAGGGCTTGTTCGTAGTAAGTGAGCAGATTGTTTATCAGGTCGAAGATAGGTTCGAGCTGTTTTTTGTTTTCTTTTAATAGCCTGATGCCTGCCATGGCTCTTTTTGCGGTCTGCTTGGCTCCTTCATTCCGAGGAAGGGTTATGTTTCGCAAGAATATCTCTTCAGCACCCTGGATTATGTATTTCCTAATCCCGGTGCCTTTGTATTTGGTCAGTTCGGCATCTAAGTTAAAACTTTCTTCGGCAAGGTATCTGGCGGCTAATCTGTTTCCGGTTGGGACATGCTCCAGTTGTTTAAGCTCTTCGTCGGAAGGCTTACCCAGCTTTTCTGCCTTTTCCATGGCCTTTTCCCAGGCACTTTTCATTTCACCCATAGCTAATACTCCTATATTTTGTTTATATAAAGTTCTCTCCATCGTTGCTGGTGATTTTGTTTCAATTGCTGAAAGTGTGATTGGAAAAAGGCGGAAGTTATGGTGTCGGTACTCATAAGCAAAGCATCCTCGCCGTTGTCTGAGTAGTAACGAGGGCGCATGCCTGCTTGTTGGAAGCCATACTTCTTGTAAAGTGCTTGAGCTTGCTTGTTGGAAACGCGCACCTCTAGAGTAACTATACGTGCGTTGAGCTGCGCTGCCATATCGATAATTGAAATGAGCAGCCGTTCTCCTATTCCTTGCTGCTGATAAGCGTTTCTTACAGCGATGGTAGTAATGTGTATTTCGTCCACCATCGTCCAGAAACCAGCGACACCGAGGATATACTCTTTTGAAGGTGGCGGCATCTCTTCGCCGAAGAAGCGGTCATGGTCAAAAAGATGCTTCAACTGCAACAGTCTTTGCCAGAAGCTCTTGCTGCCGGCGTCCTGTTTGTCTGCTGCTGGCTCAGTTTCGTTCTTTTTAGAAGCTACTATATAGTGGGCGAGGCGATTGTGGAGTTCCTGTTTGAAAGAGGCGTATGTAGGATGTGGCCATTGACTTGGATAGGCTTCGTGGTCAAGCTCAATAGCTTGGGTGATGTCACTATCTTGCATAGGCCGAATGGTATAGTCCATGCCTTGTCCGAATTTTGCTCTATGAATTCTCCTTTAAAATTTTAGCATATTTCGTTTTATAAGTGGACTCAGAGGGCTACTTATGTTAATGTGCTACGATTTTGTCACCTTATGAAGGAGAAAGTGTGGACTGGCGGGCGACACTGAATGAAAACGTGTAGTGCGAGGAATGTTATTGCGAGCCCTTCGTCCTCTGTTATTCTGAGGGAGTGGAGCGACCAAAGAATCTGGCTCAGGGTAAACTCCGTGAAGCAATCCCGGTGGACGGGGGTGAAGAAAAACGGAGCACTCCTCTACATCCCCACCGAGGTTGCCGCGGCGCTCCGTGCCTTGCAATGACACAAGAATTAACACTTTTGCATTTTTATTTTTACATTTGGGCAGCTTATATAGTTTTGCTTGTAAGGCCTATCTTTTCTCGGTTGGCTTCGCTATACTAGATATGGGTAACATAATGTAGGAGGCGCTGATGAAAGGACAAGTCGTTGCTGAAGTAGCTGTTGTTCCTGTAGGCACTGGCGATGCTGGACTTAGCCATTATGTCGCTGCTTGCCTCGAGATTTTAGAAGGTAGAGAAGACCTATCTTATCAGCTTACACCGATGGGGACTGTTATTGAGGGTTCTCTTGAAAAAGTCCTTGATGTGACCCGGCAAATGCACGAAGTTCCCTTTGATAGGGGAGCATCTCGGGTGGTTACTTCTCTCAAGATTGATGAACGTCGGGACAAACCGTCAACAATGGCCAGTAAGGTAGAATCGGTGTTAAAATTACGTCCATCGATTAAGGCTTGAAATGGTTGACCTCCATGTCCAATTGGCTCCGTCCCATCCCAGCGGCTTGCTTTTGGCAAACCCGGTGATGACGGCTGCGGGTACCTTTGGCTATGGCATTGAGTATAGCCAACTTGTTGACATCCAGAAGCTAGGGGCTATCGTTTGCAAAGGCACTACCCTTAAGCCCAGGGAAGGCAATCCTCAGCCTCGACTGGTGGAGACAGCTTCTGGGCTGCTTAATTCTGTAGGTTTGCAGAATATCGGGGTTGAGGCCGTGGTAAAGGATAAAGCCCCTGTCTGGGCACAATGGCAGGTCCCAGTCGTTGTTAATGTTGCTGGTGAGACTATCGACGAGTACGCAGAGGTTGCTGCCAGACTAGAAGGAGTGGCCGGCATAAGTGGCATTGAGGTCAATATAAGCTGTCCCAATGTAGCATCTGGAGGGATGGAATTTGGCGCTAACCCCAAAGCTGCTGCGGAAGTTACTGCATCTGTTAAAGCAGTGAGCAGCCTACCTATTATCGTGAAATTGAGTCCTAGTGTGACTGATATCGGGGAGATTGCCTCAGCGGTAGGTGAAGCTGGAGCTGATGCTATAAGTCTAATTAATACAGTGGTAGGAATGGCGATTGATATAAAAAGAGGTAAGCCCTCTTTAGGTAATATTATGGGTGGGCTTTCTGGCCCAGCCATCAAGCCAATAGCTCTTTGCATGGTATACAAAGTTGCTGGCATTGTAGATGTGCCCATAATAGGCTGTGGCGGCATTAGTTGTGCCGATGATGCTTTAGAATTTATCATGGCGGGGGCCAGTGCTGTTCAGGTCGGCACGACTAACCTGACTAACCCTCAGACTGCTCTTGATGTCTTAGGCGGCATTAAGCGATTTGTGGAAAAGGAAGGCATACAAAAGCTCAGTGATATCGTTGGAGTTGCCAGAGATTAAGAAATTCGGCTCAATTCCTGCTGCAAGTCGGAATGGCTTCCATGATTCCAGTACCACAGACGATTTCTTAATTGCTCCCCACTTCATTTTGCCTAATCTCTAATAAGGGCTCTGGCAATAGTCATTCGCTGCATTTCTGAGGTTCCCTCGTAGATTTCGGTTATTTTAGCGTCACGCAAATAGCGCTCTATTGGGTAATCCTTACAGTAGCCGTAGCCACCGTGAATTTGCATGGCATTGTTGGTAACCAGTTTAGATGTTTCAGCAGCATAAACTTTTGCCATAGCTGCTTCCTTAACAAATGGCATGCCCTGGTCTTTGAGCCAGGCTGCTCGGTAGGTTAGCAGTCGTGCCGCATCTATAAGGGTAGCCATATCGGCTAGCATCCACTGGATGGCCTGGAAACCGGCCAACGGTTGTCCAAATTGCTGGCGGTCTTTGGCATAGCTGAGAGCGTCTTCAAAGGCTGCTTGGGCAATACCTAGCGCCTGGGCGGCTACAGTAACCCGGCTGGAATCTATTGCTTCTAGAGCTACTCTGAGTCCTCTTCCCTCTTCACCTAAGTGGTTGGCCGCTGGTATTTGGCAATTCTCGAATATCAACTCTGCCGTAGATGAACCGCATATGCCGAGTTTATGCTCCAATTTGCCTACGGAGAAACCGGGAGTACCTTTTTCGACAATGAAGGCATTTATACCACGGTGCCCCAGTGACTTATCGGTTGTAGCAAAAACTACAGCAATTTCAGCTTCAGCGCCATTGGTTATGAATATCTTTGTGCCATTAATAACGTAGTTATCGCCTTGCTGTGTGACAGTAGTTTCCAAAGCTCCAGCATCGCTTCCAGCGCCAGCCTCAGTCAATGCGAAACAAGCTAACTTTTCACCTTTAGCTAGTGGCGTAACGAATTTCTTTTTTTGCTCCTCGTTGCCAAACTTGTAAATGGGGTAGCAAGCTAGAGATAGGCTAGCCAGAAAGGCCGTGCCCACGGAAGCTGAAGCCCGGCACAGCTCTTCGGCAGCAACAGCCATAGATAGATAGTCACCACCACTGCCACCATATTCCTCTGGAATAGTAATGCCGAATAGCCCTAACCCAGCCATCTTTTTGAGGACTTCAGGTGGGACTTTCCCTTCCTCGTCAATTTGTGCTGCCAGGGGTTTTACTTCGTTGGTGGCAAAATCACGCACCATAACTTGGAACATCTTCTGCTCTTCAGTTAACTGAAAATCCATTTGGACCTCCTTCTAATTTTTAGTTCCAATTAATTCTGGAATATGTACAGATAGGATGCCTATACAGAGGTGTTTTTCTTTCCCCGGGAAGTGCTTGACTGCTGTGGTTGCTGTGGGGTTCTTGCCATTCTTTGTTGTCCTTACTTACTAGAGGGCACTTCCTGCATCGATTTTGCTGTCTTGAGTGAGGGTATTTTAGCATAGGCTAGAAAAGGTGGCAATGCAACTCTTTGTTGCGTTCCAGATATTATGTTATACTCCAGGAAAGGAGGTAAAGATGGGCGATTATCACTATTCCAAAGAAGGTATGTCTAAGCTTGCTAAGCTGTACGAGCTCAAACCTGAACTTCTACAGCCTTTTCTCGACTTTAACGGTAAGGTCTTTGCAGATGGAGCTCTGAGTACAAAGGTAAAGGAACTCATTGCTGTGGCTGCCGCCCATGTTACTCAGTGTCCCTACTGTATCGCTTCACACACAAAGAATGCAAAAAAAGCGGGGGCGTCAGACGAAGAGATAGCCGAGGCAATATTTGTTGCTACAGCACTCCGAGCGGGTGGTGCTTTGGCGCACAGCTCGATAGCAATCGAGGCATTGGAAGAGAAATAAGACTATTCTGTGAGAAGCCAGACTCAATCATTACTGCCTCAGTGTACAGCCGTTTGATGCAGGGCTCATTCAGGCAGGTTAGCATCTGCCAGCCTTTGCCCGGCGGTGAATGCGTCCTTTAGCGCTGTTGGATGTTGAATGATGGAGCCCTTTTCATCAATCCCAGAGAAGACCAGCTCACCGTCATAGCTTATATCCAGGGTTGTGAACCAGCTTTTGATTGTGGCTATAGCTGGTTGAAATAAGTTACTGAGCCTTGTTCCGCCTACCGAGACAAAAATTCCTCTACGCTCCTTGCCGGGATTAATTGCTACTGGGAGCTTGAGGACATATTTTATTACCCAGAGCGCTTGACAGCGGTCAATCATGGCTTTAGTTTGTGCGGTCACTCCCATGAAAAAGATGGGCGAAGCCAGGACCACTCGGTCGGCTTCTCTTAGGTCAGTGTGTAGCCATTGCATGTCGTCATCTATCACACATTTACCTGTTTTAAGGCAGCTATCACAATGGCGGCATGGAGAGATGTCCAGCTCGCTGAGGATGACCGTTTTTGTCTGGGCTTCTCGGCTGGCAGCTCCAGCCGCTATTTGGCGAAGCAGAAGGTCGGTGTTGCCATCCCTGCGGGGACTACCGGCAATGCATAAAACCCTTAGCTCTGAGGCAAGTTTTTCTTTTGGCGATTGTAGCATGGTGCTTCTTATCTATATAGCATAGTATGTTAGCCCATCAACATTAGGATTACAATATATAGGTGGATGTGGGTATGGTGACAGTAACTTTCAAGCTGATGCTTTTCAACAGAGGCGAAATCAGCTAAAATAGAAAGCGTTTTTAGTGCTTATAATTCTAAGGGGGAAATTAAATGATTAAAGATGAGATACTGGCTCAAGCTAGGAAAGAGAAAAGGACACAATTGACTGAGATTGAGTCTAAGAGGTTTCTTAAAGAGGCTGGAATCCCTGTTGTTGAAGCTAAGTTGGCCCGGACAAAGAAGGAAGCGGTTTCTTTGAGTAAGGAGATGGGGTTTCCGGTGGTGCTGAAGGTGATTTCTCCTGATGTTATTCATAAGAGCGATTCCGGGGGGGTTAAGTTAGGGTTAAACAATATTACTCAAGTAGGCAGTGCTTATAGCGAAATCGTTTCTGCTGTTAAGCAGCATTACCCCAAGGCGAAAATTCAGGGAATTTCGGTGCAGAAGATGGCACGAGCCGGAGTAGAGGTAATTATCGGTATGACTAAAGATGCCCAATTTGGGCCAGTGTTGATGTTTGGTTTAGGTGGAGTGCTGGTTGAGGTGCTGAAAGATGTTTCCTTTAGAATAGTTCCGCTAACCAGGAGGGATGCCCGGGAGATGATAAAGGAGATAAAGGGTTATCCCATATTAGAGGGTTATAGGGGGCAGGAAGCAGCCGATGTCCCGTTTCTGGAGGAATTGATAGTAAAGGTTTCTGATTTTGTTGATAAGAATCCGGAGATAAAAGAGCTTGACCTTAACCCGGTTTTTGCCTATAAGGATGGAGCGGTGGCAGTTGATGCCCGGATAATTTTAGAGCCTCCTGCGTAACCTGGAGCATTCGTTTAAGTCGTGCTGGAATCCTTGTCAGCAGTGGCTTTTCGAGGGGATATAGCTCAATAGGGAGAGCGCTGCGTTCGCATCGCAGAGGTCGGGGGTTCGAATCCCCCTATCTCCACTTGAGAGAGACCGCTGAAAAAGGCTACCTTCAAACTACATCCCCAGGATGGGCAATCAAATATTCTGTCCACCATCTAAAAAAACACCCTATGCATAGCCTTCAGCCTTAATTCATCCCATCTTTGCTCTCTTCTTAGCTCTTTCGTGACCCTCTGCCCCGTTCTCACGCTAAAATGGGCACAGTTATCCCTTGGTGGAAGCCCCCAGGCTTGGAGCTTCCAAGACAGCCCCGATGGAAGAGGAGCTTAACTATCCTCTTCAAGTTGCAGACGATAGCAGTCATGGTAAACTGGATGGCCATCTTAGCCAGACTCCAATAACGGGCTTCCTTAAGCCCATGAAACCTCTTAAGCTCGGCGAATTTCCGCTCTATCTTGGCCTTGATATCGGTGCTATCCACGATAGAGGAGCCCGTCTGAGACAAGGCCCTTCTCTCTGGCAATCTCCACAATTTGATTGAAGATGTTGGTGAACAGTTCCTCACCCAGGCGATCACAAAAGCGGGTGAGACTGGAAGAGTCGGGAGGAGACTCATCTACAGCAAGCCCCACAAACCACTTTAAAACCAGGTTGAAGTTGACCTCTTCCTCTATACGATGGTCGGACACATCGTAGAGAAACTGGAGGAAGATGATATTGAACATCATCTCTGGTTCATAGGCAGGCCTGCCGAAATCTGGGGGATAGACATCCCGGCAAAGCTCGTTGACGAAGGAGAAGTCGACGGCTTTATTCAGAAGCTTGAGGAAGTGATCCTCGGGGATTGCCCGATCGTAGATATGGTTGCCGTAGAGGGAAAGCTGTCTTGATTTTACCTTTCAGCATCAGATATACTCCTCTATAGATTTGCTTCAGTGTATAATAACTTAGAATAGAGGTTAGCCCAAGGGCAAATCTTTGACCTTTTCAGCATTCTCTGGAGGGATTGTTGAGCGATTTCTCTGAAAGCATTCAAAGGATGCCTACGCTACAAATAGAATAAAGACAATTCTGGAATATAGAGAAAAGGCAAAGTTAGTAATCGACGCGTAAACTTGGTTAAACTGAGAGGTTTTTGGAAGTCCTAAAATGTCTCGGAAAACAGTTAATCGAAACTGGTACAATCTGGAACTGGCTGAAGTTGTAGACTGCTTCAATTCAAGCTTGAGTGGATTAAGCTCAGAGGAAGCCCAAAAGCGGCTGGCTCAATGTGGTCCAAATGAACTGGTAGCGAAGGAGAAAATCTCTGCCTGGGCGATTTTTCTTGAGCAATTCAAGAGCTTCTTAATTATCATCCTCCTTGTTGCTGTAGTCCTGTCAGTTATCCTGGGGGAGGCAGCTGATGCCATTCTTATCGCTGTCATTGTCGTATTTGCCTGCGGCTTGGGCTTTATCCAGGAATATAGAGCCGAGCAAGCTATAGAAGCCCTAAAGAAAATGGCAGCAGCTACAGCATCGGTACTTAGAGATGGCAAGGAAATAGAAATACCTGCCCGAGAAGTGGTACTCGGGGATGTAATCCTCCTCAGGACTGGCGACCGGATACCCGCTGATGCCCGCATTATTGAGGCTATCAATTTGAGAACAGACGAGGCATCTCTAACCGGAGAATCTGTTCCTGTAGAGAAGATAAGCGACCCATTAGAGGGCGAAGAAAATGTTGGTGATAGGCGAAATATGGTATTTACGGGAACTGCGGTAGTCTATGGCAGAGCTAAGGCTATTGTAACTGCTACTGGAATGGCTACAGAATTTGGCAGGATTGCTGGCATGCTCCAAGAAGTCAAAGCGGAGCCGACTCCCCTACAGATAAACCTTGACAAGGTGGGAAAGTGGATTGGCATCGCCGCCTTAGCCTTATGTTTTATTCTGGCCGGCTTTGGCATCATGAGGGGACATGGGATTCTGGAAATGTTCATCTGGGGGATAGCCTTAGCAGTAGCTGCAGTTCCTGAGGCTTTGCCGGCTGTGGTGGTAATCAGTTTAGCGCTTGGCGTCCGGCGGATGGTAAAGCGCCATGCTCTGATGAGAAGGCTTCCGGCAACAGAGACCTTGGGTTGTACCACATTTATTTGCTCAGACAAGACCGGCACTCTAACCCAGGACCAGATGACAGTACGCCGCATTTATGTAGACGGCAAGCTCATCGATGTCACCGGCGGCGGTTACGACCCTAGAGGTGAGTTCCATCTTGGTGGCAAAATTGTTGAGCCAGGTCAAGACGTGGCCCTAAAAACACTACTTATGGCAAGCAGTCTATGCAATGATACCTCTCTGAATTCGGTTGACGGCATATGGCAGATTAAAGGCGACCCCACTGAGGGTGCTTTTGTGGTAGCCGCGGCTAAAGCCGATTTATGGCAAAAAGAACTCAATAGCCGGTTGCCTCGCATCAGTGAAATTCCGTTCTCATCAGAAACAAAAAGGATGACAACTATCCATAAGACACCTCGAGGCAAAATTGCCTACTCCAAAGGGGCACCGGAAATAATTTTGGGTTCGTGTAACCGTGTCTTCAGCGACGGGGGGGAAACAGAGTTAACCGATAATGATAGGAATAATGTTCTTTCTGTTGCTCAGGCAATGGCGGGTGATGCCCTCCGGGTTTTAGCCGTGGCATATAAGGAGCTCCCCGATACCACTGGCGTAACGGAAACCATAGAACAGGATATGGTTTTTGTTGGTCTTGCTGGCATGATTGACCCGCCTCGGGAAGAAGTTAAGGAGGCGGTAAAGCTTTGCGACCAGGCCGGCATAAAGTCAGTAATGATAACCGGGGACCATAAGTTGACCGCGGTAGCTATTGCTAAGGAGTTAGGCATACTCAAGGAGGGCATTGCACTAACCGGGGCTGAAATTGATAACCTGAGTGATGAGGAGTTTGAAGCTTTAGTTGAAAGAATAGAGGTCTATGCTCGGGTCTCACCAGCCCATAAGTTGCGAGTTATCGAAGCCTTGGCTAAAAAAGGACATGTGGTGGCTATGACTGGAGACGGGGTAAATGATGCTCCAGCCCTGAAGAAAGCTGACATTGGTGTCGCTATGGGTATCACTGGCACTGATGTTACTAAGGAAGCTGCCGATATGATTCTTACCGATGACAACTTTGCCTCCATCGTAGCCGCTGTTGAGGAGGGCAGGGGTATCTTCGGCAATATTAAAAAATACCTGATGTATTTACTTTCATCCAACGTCGGAGAGATATTAGTAATGGCGGGTGCCATCCTTTTTGGCCCGTTAATCGGCCTCCCTTACGGAGCCATACCTCTGGTTGCTGTTCAGATTTTGTTTGTAAATCTGGTCACGGATGGCTTACCAGCTCTTGCTCTGGCTGTTGACCCGGCTGAGCCAGATATTATGAGACAAAAGCCACGTCCACGGAGCCAGGGCATCTTTACCAAGCCAGTAGTAATGCTTATTGTCATTGGTGGAATATGGTCAGGTCTGGTAAATCTGGGGATATTTACATGGGCGCTAGATGTAGGCAGGAGCATGATAGAGGCGCAATGCTTTTGCTTCCTTACCCTTATCATCATACAATTCTTTAAAGCTTACAACTTCCGTTCGGACAAGAAGTCTATATTCGCTATTGGTATGTTTAAAAATCAGTGGCTGAATCTGGCTATAATTTCACAAGTTCTGCTTATGCTCGTGATTATTTACGTGCCATTCTTGCAAGGGCTATTTCGGACCTTTTCCTTAAATGCCTTTGACTGGATGCTTGTTATCCTGTTAGCCGGGACCATCTTTCCAGTCTTAGAGATAAGCAAGGCCATTATCAGATGGCAGGAGAGAAAAGTATCGCAGACTGTGTCTTGATGCTGTCCAGAGTTGCTAACAATAAAACTGGCACAAGTTGACTTTTGAGGTAGGACATAGCAAAATGACCCTCGCATTGAGAATTATAGAGGTAGAATCCGGCCCTTGTGACTTAAAAAAGGAGGCATTATGCTCACAGTGTCAGAGGCTATTCGCGAGCGTAGAAGCATACGTAGCTTCCGAAGCGATCCCGTGCCCGATGAGGTGATTCACCAGATGCTCGAGGCAGCGCGGCTTGCCCCTTCGGGGAGTAATCGACAACCTTGGCGGTTCATAGTGGTCACCGATGCCACAGAGAAAGCGAGGCTTCGTAAGATATGCCTGGATCAAGCTTTCATTGAAGAGGCGCCAGTCGTGTTTGTTTGCTGTGCAGATGTGACAGCCTACTCCCAGGCCTTGAGAAAGAAACGTTCTCAGGAGTTCATTGACTATGGTGTGACGGAGACCTTGTCCGGTCGGTTTGCCGACCCAGCCTTTCAGGCTTTGTTACTTGCTGAGCCGGATCCAGACCTCAGGACATTTTTTCCTGCAGCAGTGGCAAATACCTACATTGCCATCGAGCACATGGTCTTAACAGCTATAGCTTTGGGCCTGGGTACCTGTTGGGTGGGAGCATTGGGCAACGAAGGAGAAATAGATGCGTTTTTCGGTCTTCCAACCACCATGGTGGTTGTCGCTGTCTTGCCTGTTGGCTACCCTACGATGATACCACCACCGCGCCCCCGCATCTCGCTGTCGGAGATTCTACTACGGCCCCTGCCGGCACCCAGCAGATAGCGTTTGGTCAGCCTCGCAAAAGAGAAGATTGTTGCATTGCCAGAATCCATGCGAGTTGTAAGCAGCCATCGCTGTTTAAAGCCATATCAAACCTGGGCTGTATCCGGGTCGTTGGATGTTATGGATGGATTAGCTGTTTCGGCACAATTTGAAAAAGATTAGAAGGCTAAAGTCCCAGTTCGGCAGCTATATTTTCTCGATGGAAGTCAATGCCTCCAGCAGCAAACTCTGCTGTTTTGACACGCCGGTAATAGAGACCAATATCGTGGTCAAGGCTAAACCCGATAGCTCCATGAGTTGTGATGCCATCGATACAAATCCGCTGGTATGCTTCACTTGCTTTTGCCTTGGCTATGGAAATTTGCAATTGAGATAGCGAGCCAACGTTTATTCCCCAGGCTGCTTGATAGAGAAGATATTGAACCCCGTCAACATCAATGAGCATATCAGCTAGTTTATGCTGAATCGCCTGGAAAGAACCAATAGGTCGGTCAAACTGAACCCTTTGCTTTGCATACGTGCTGGTCATGTCTAGAACAGCCTGACATGCCCCTGATATCTCAGCACACTTTAAGATAGCTGCTCTTTGTAACATAAAGTCTACTATATGCCAGCCCTGGCCTGCGTCCCCTAAGATACTATTTTTGGATACCCTGACCTTATTGAAACTCACCTTGCACTGTCTGTCCCCGGCTATAGTCGGGATTACCTCCATCCCTAGACCGGTGTCTTTTGCATCAACTATAAACAGCGTAATTCCGTCTTCTGGACCTTTCCCCTCGCCAGTTCTGGCTACTACCAGGAGGTAATCAGCTATGTGAGCGTCAGAGACAAAGAATTTGTCACCTTCAAGAATATAGTCCTCGCCTTCTAACTTGGCACGAAGTTTTATCTCAGAGGCTCTATAACTGCCTGATGACTCGGTTAAGGCTAAAGCCCAAATTGTCTCACCCCTGGCTATTTGGGGAAGAAACCTTGATTTTTGCTCAATAGTGCCATACTCAAGTATAGGCAGAGCACAAAAGGCAATAGTGGAGAAGAAAGGCCCAGGGAGAATATTTCTCCCCATCTCCTCCATTAAGATAACTAAATCCATAAAGCTTGCATTTATTCCTTCGTACTCCTCGGGAAAGACAAGCCCCATCCATCCTAGCTTCGCCATATTATGCCACATCTGTGGGTCATACCCTTTTTCATCTTTCTCTAGCTCTCTGACCTTAGTTTTAGGGCATTCCCTGCTGAGAAAATCCTTGGCTAAAGTCCGGAGCATCTCCTGCTCCTCTGAAAAGTTGAAGTCCATGGCAGCCTCCTGTAAGCTTCTAATACGATTTGGGTAAACCCAGCCCAAATTGACCTATAATATTTTTTTCGATTTCATCAGTGCCAGCAGCGATTGCCTGGCCAGGGAAACCCAAGTACGCGCTTTGTACAATACCGTTGAGTCTAGCCCATCTGGAATCCGGGTCCACTTGAGAGTAGGCTCCTAGAATCTCAGCTCCGGTAATAGCCATCCGTTTCATTACTTCATCAGTCATCACTTTGTTCCTCGATGCTTCGTAGGTAGGGATTGCGCCTTGGCTCATCCTCCAGGTTATTTGGTAAGCAAACATCTTCAGTGTTTCCAACTCGACAGCCATATCAGCTAACTTGTAGCGAACCACGGGATTTTGGGACAGGGGTTTGCCTTCATGCTGAGTGTCTCTGGCATACTGGACTAGCTCCTCTAACATTCTCTTGAAACCTCCGTAGTTTGTAGGGGCCGTGCTGCGTCTTTCGAAGGCTAGTGCCTGTACCAGATAATGCCACCCTTTATTTTCTTCGCCAACCAGGTTGGAGGTTGGAATCCTTACGTTATCAAAGAATACTTCATTAAAGTGATGCCGCCCATAGTAGTTTAATATGGGATTGACTGTAACTCCCGGGCTCTTCATGTCCATGATAAAGAGGCTGATTCCCCGGTGTTTCTTAGCAGCGGTGGGGTCTGTTCTGGCAGCAAGCCAGCACCATCTTGCCCGATGAGCGGCACTGGTCCATACCTTCTGTCCGTTGAGAATATATTCGTCCCCATCTCTTACTGCTCGTGTCTGGAGATTGGCAAAATCGGAGCCGGCATTAGGCTCACTATAGCAAGTGCACCAGACACCATCTGGCTCCCCTGAGGCAATTAGTGGCAGGTATTTCTTCTTTTGCTCCTCGGTGCCGAACAACATGAGGCTGGGCCCCACCCATTGCACTCCGCTTATCCCCATCCATGCCCCCGGTATTCCCCAATAGGCTATTTCTATCTCGTATATCGTTTGCTCCCAAAGAGAAGCACCCTGGCCTCCGTATTCCTTTGGCCAACTCATGACAAGCCATCCCTTTTGGGCTAACTTTTTGGCTATGGACATCTCGAATTCCCAATCTCTACATTCACCACCATCCACTAGGCTGGGACCAACCCATCCTGCAGGCAACTCTTCTTTTGCAAACTTACGAATCTCAGCTCTCAGTGCTTCTTCTTTCTTACCGAGTTTGAAATCCATCTTTTACCTCCTTTAGCTCAATCAGCCGTTGATGTATCCCCCTCGATAACCTGCATCTTAAATTCCGGGCTGAGCCCCCTTTGATTCTTCATGACAAGACTCTTATAGCAGTGCCGGGACAGTTCGCAGACAAACGCCGACCGGCCTCTTTTTTATTAGATGTTCTCCCCTTGGAACATGCCTTTATAGCCTTCAGCTACCTCGTGGCTCAAGCGGAAGAAGACAAGCTGAACAACCCGAGCGTCCTTGTACAGGCGAAATCCCTGCGAATTGTAGACGACCATGAGAGATTGAGACCTACCCGAGTAGCCCGCATCCCAGACGGCGTTGTGGATACTGACTCCGCAGCGGAGAAGACTTGACCGGGGCATTGCCAGTGCCATTATGTTCTTGGGGAGGTTGACAACCTCATTGTGCGTAACCAGGTAGCAGCCGGGTAATAGGTCTATGCCCCCCAGTCCATCAAAAACCAGCGGCGAAGTACTGGAAAGAACTCTAGCTTCATTCCTCAGGTTTAAGCTTCCAGGAGAGGAAAGTAAAGCTATTTCTTTCACAGTCAAGTCTACACCATTGAGTTGAACTTGCTGCTGCACGTCACATAAGCTCTCCACTAGGGGGGGGGTTGCCTTCAGCATCTCCAGGATGTCTTCCCTTGAAAGGATAGCAGTCATTTCCTTATCAGTAGATTAGAATAGGAATATCTTGAGTGTTTGGCAACAGTATAATCTATAGTGAATTCATGGACAAGGCAAGGTGGTCTTCCCCGCTCATCCGGCAATTTACTGGCAAAGGTTGCATACTTGCCAGCCTATGTAGTGTCACCTTCCCGTGCGAGTCCTCTACCCACGGGTGACCGCCTTACACCTGCAAGCAGGTGACTCTCACTTGAATAAGCCTCCAAAGCCCTTGCCATAGCCCCACCGAGATTGCCACGGCACTCCGTGCCTCACAATGACAAAATAAAGAAACATGTAGTGCGAGGAATGTCATTGCGAGCAAAGCGAAGCAACCTAGTCTCGCCAGTTGGCCTGTCAACTGTTGGTCAGTTTGAATCAGAGTTGGTCTGTCTAGCTTTGCCTTGGCCGGGCATTGGTGTGATATAATGCTTCTGTTTTGTGTCATATCTATTCTAGCTGTGCATCGTGAGAATTTGGAGGCGAAACTCGCCTTAAATAAAAAGATGGACTTGTTGCATTGCCAATATCCCGTTGTTATAATTAGTGGTAAGCGGAGCTGATATTGTGTCGATAAGTAAGGAGATGCGCGAAGAGATGCATGTGTTATGCCTGTGGCTCTGCTGAGATAGTGGGAGGGATTTTTAAAAATGGCTCAAAAACCTCGGAAAAATCGAGTTGAGAATGTTATCAAGGATCTTCTAGATTCGGAGATTCCTGAGATACAGAATGTTGCTAAGCAACTGGCTGATAGGGTTAAGCAGTTAGAGGGGCATAGCTCTAAGCTTAAGGAATATGTTACCCAGATTGAGGAGCTGGCTACAGAGGAAGCAGACGCTCTGGTTGTGAACAGAATTGGTGGGCTTCTTAAGGATGTGGATAAGGCTTTAGCTGAATTAAGGCAGAAACCGAAAGCTGCAATTACTAAGTTGGAAGCCAGGAGAGGAATTGGCGCTGGAGAGGAGGCTGAGACTAAGGCTGAAGGAGAGGCTGAGAGTGTAGCAGGGGAGGTGGAGGAATTAGAAGCTGAGAGTGAGGCACCCTCCTTAGGAGTGGGAATAGAGAAATACACCACTCCGGAGGGATATGTAATAAAGAAGGCGCGTCGTTAAGTTGAGCTTGATGCCCCTGTAGCTCAGAGGATAGAGCAGCGGTTTCCTAAACCGTTGGTCGGGCGTTCGAGTCGCCCCAGGGGTACTGGAATTTTAAGATGAAGGGGTGTAGCTCAGTTGGAAGAGCGGCGGTCTCCAAAACCGTAGGTCGTGGGTTCGAACCCTGCCACCCCTGCCAACGCCGAGGTGGTGGAATAGGTAGACACGCCATCTTGAGGGGGTGGTGGGCGTAAGCCCGTAGGAGTTCAAGTCTCCTCCTCGGCACCATATTTAGGATGGCTGTGCGGAAGTAGTTCAGCGGTAGAACGCCTCCTTGCCAAGGAGGAGGTCGCGAGTTCGAACCTCGTCTTCCGCTCCATAGTAATTTAAGGCGGCGTGGCCAAGAGGTTAAGGCGGGGGTCTGCAAAATCCCTATTCAGCGGTTCGAATCCGCTCGCCGCCTCCAACTTTTTGCCGGGGTGGCGGAATGGTAGACGCGGCGGACTTAAAATCCGCTTCCTGTAAAGGAGTGTGGGTTCGATTCCCTCCCTCGGCACACGCGAAATCTACAGGTAGTGTTAGTAAGAGTTTGCCTGGTTTATAATAGAATTCCTCAGTTCTGGAAGGCAGGGTAGTCAGGGGGCTAGAGTTTTACGAAATACGCGCGAAGCCTTTCGTAAGGGACTGTAAGTTAATACAATTCGGTTATTCTTCGATAGCCTGGTCTTGAGCAATATGAACAATCACGTTTTAAGGCTATCTAAGTGAGCCTGGTTGCTGAATCTTCTATTCAAAGTAGGTATCGCTTACTTTAGGCTGCTCTTTCCGCTGTTTCCAGGTTTCCGCGTACACCTTTTTCCGGTCAGCAGTGAGGTCTCTTGCTGTTTCGGGAATGCCGGCCACCTTATCTTTTACCAGTTCCCTCGTCTTCCTACCAGGTACGGGGGCAAAAATAAGTCCAATAAGTAGCCCCATGGCTACCCCTAAAGTAAACCCGGTAGCAAATGCAGGTACTGAACCTCTGTTACCCATCTTTCTCCCCTTCTAATATTCCTCTAATGTTATTGTACCATATAAAAAAGGTCTGGATGTAAAAGCGGGCTATTCTCCTATAGAAAATCTTAATTTGTTAGGTCATAAAGAGGATAGCCAGGATACCAAAGCTGCTTTCTATAAGGAGGCGTGGATTCAGGTTTATCCCCCGGTACTGTTATCCGCTTGATTTCTTGGCGATGATTGCTATTACTGCCTGCTCGATGTCTTTGGCAGTCAGCCCGTATCTCTGGAGCAGTTGTTCGGGCTTGCCTGATTTGGCATAGGTGTCTTTGAGCCCGATGAAGTTCATCGGGACTGGTCTTTCTCTGACCACTACCTGGGCTACTCGGCTGCCTAAGCCGCCGTGAAGGAGATGTTCTTCGGCAACTATGATAGCTCCTGTCTCTGAAGCCGCTTCAATAATAGTCTTTTCATCCAGCGGCTTTAAGGTGGGCATATTGATTACACGGCAGTCTATACCTTGTGGTGCTAGTTTGCCAGCAGCTTCCAGGGCTTTGGCTACCATTATACCGTTAGCAATAACGGTGACATCTTTGCCGTCTTTTAAAGTCACTGCCTTGCCTAGCTTGAAGCGGTAGCCCTCAGTGTAGACAACCGGGGTTTTGAGGCGACCGAGCCTGATGTAGAACGGTCCATCAGTGGCTGCGGCGACTCTTACAGCTCCAACGGTCTCGATGGCATCAGCAGGAACAATGATAGTAAAACCGGGCAGGGAACAGTAGAGCGCCAGGTCTTCGATGGCTTGATGGGAGGAGCCATCTTCACCGACGGTGATGCCCGCGTGGGTAGCTACAATTTTGACATTTAGCCTTGTCTGGGAAAGGCACATTCTAAGCTGGTCGAAGCAGCGGCAGGCGGCAAAGACAGCGAAGGTGCTGGCAAAGACTGTCTTTCCTGAACCTGCCAGCCCGGCGGCAATACCTATCATATTTTGCTCGGCTAAACCGCATTGGAAAAAGCGTTGCGGGAATTCTTGAGCAAAGAATTTGGTCATGGTTGACGGTGCCAAGTCAGCATCGAGAACTACGATGTTCGGGTCTTCCTTGCCTAGCTCTACCAGGGTTTTGCCGTAGGCTTCACGGGTGGACATTTCTGCAGAAATTGTCATTCCAGTTCCTTCAGGGCTCTTTCGGTTTCTTCTGGAGTAGGCGCTTTGCCATGGAAGTCTACATTGTTTTCCATAAAGCTGACCCCTTTGCCCTTGATAGTGTGGGCGATGATTACCGTAGGTCTTTGCTTTATTTCCTTTGCTTTTTTTGTGGCTTGTAAAATCTGATTGATATCATGCCCGTTTATATCAAGAACGTGCCAGTTGAAGCTGCGCCATTTGTCAGCTAGTGGCTCGAGGTTCATTATATCGCAAGTCCGGCCTGCAAGCTGAATCTCATTATAGTCTACGATGGCTGTCAGGTTGTCTATTTTGTAGTGAGCAGCGGCCATGGCAGCTTCCCAGATTTGGCCCTCGTCGCACTCACCATCACCAAGAAGGACATATACCTGATAATCGCGAGCATCGAGTTTGCTGGCCAGGGCAATACCGATACCGAAGGATAAGCCTTGTCCCAGAGAGCCGGATGACATCTCTACTCCTGGTGTAAGAAGCCTATCGGTGTGTCCTTGAAGGCGGCTGTCCAGCTTTCTCAAGGTGGAGAGTTCATTTATGGGGAAGTAACCGCATTCAGCCAGGGCTGCGTAGAGGATGGGGGCAGCATGTCCTTTACTCAGAATAAATCGGTCGCGGTCGGGCCACTGTGGGTTCTTGGGGTCGTGGCGCATAATCTTGAAGTACAGGCTGGTGACAATATCAGCGGCAGAAAGGGAGCCGCCGGGATGACCGCTGCCGGCTGTGGCTATCATGGTAATAACATGGCGGCGTAACCTCTTAGCCATCCGTTCTAGTTCAGATACGGATAAATCCAGTTTAACCGGTGTTGATGGGTCAGACATAGCCATTGACCTCAAGTGAGCTTTAATTATAGGCTAGTTAGCCTATTATGTCTATATCTGGGTTCGGTTGAGAATATCAAACTTGTCAATTATAATACTCGAGGTGATTATAGATTTCCATACTCATGTAGTACCGCCGGGAATAAAAGAAAGGCGTGCTGAGTATCTTGGGTGTGATACTTGTTTTTCTCTCCTTTATTCTAATCCTGAAGCTAAGCTAGCGACGGCGGAAGAACTCATTGCTAGTATGGATGAATGTGGGGTTGATAGGTCGGTTGTCCTCAATCTGGGCTGGGTGAGCCACGAGCTTTGTGTCGAGACCAATGACTATATTTTAGAAGCTGTAGCTCGTTACCCCCGGCGGCTTATTGGCTTTTGTGCTATCCAGCCTTTGGCTGGTGGTAAGGCTGTTAAAGAGCTGGAGCGCTGTGCTCAGAATGGAGCTAAGGGCATTGGGGAGATGAGGCCGGATATCCAGGGTTTTGACCTCAGAGATAGCGCAGTAATGAGCTCTGTAGTAGAAGCGGCGATAGAACATGATTTGGTTTTCCTTACCCATGCCTCAGAGCCAGTGGGGCATCAGTATTTTGGCAAAGGAAATATTACTCCCGAAGTTCTTTATCCTTTTATCTTAGACTTTCCTGAGTTGAAGTTAGTTTGTGCTCATTGGGGTGGTGGCTTGCCGTTTTATGCTTTGATGCCTGAGGTGACTGAGGCATTAGACAATGTTTTCTTTGACACTGCAGCCAGTCCGTTTTTGTATCAACCTCAGATTCTCACGCAGGTGGCAGATATTGTGACTGTCGACAAAATTCTTTTCGGCAGTGATTATCCCCTTCTTTCGCCAAAACGGGTGATAGCTCAACTTGAGTCTGTTGGCCTTGAGGAGGAAGATAGAGCTAAAATTCTTGGAGGCAACGCTCAAAGGTTGTTATCTATTGCGTAGTGCTGAGCTTTAGTTTTGTTGGGAGGTGCATTATTGAACAACCAGCAAATTCGGTCTTTTATAGCTGTAGAATTACCTGAAGAGGTCAGGTCTGGGCTGCATCAATTGCAGGCCGAGCTGAAGCTGGCCGAGCATACTTTTGTTAAGTGGGTACCGTCTGAAGGTATTCATCTTACTTTAAAGTTCCTGGGCAATATATCTCCTCAAAGGGTGGCTGAGATAACCAAGGTTATGGAAGAAGCTAGTGAGGGGTTTACTTCTTTCCAGTTAGAGGTTGGAGGGCTGGGGGCTTTTCCCAATTTGAGGCAGCCTCGTGTCCTTTGGCTGGGTATTGGTGGTGAAGCGGATAAATTGGTGGCTCTGCAACAGCGCATTGATACTGCTCTTGTTCCTTTGGGGTTTGCTCAAGAAGCTCGCCCGTTCACTCCTCATTTGACTTTAGCCCGGCTGCGGGAAAGAGCTTCACCTCGAGACCGTCGAAACTTTGGTGAGTTAGTCGTGAAGACACCCTTGGAGGTTAATTATAAGGTTGACGTGAACAGTGTCAACCTGATGAAGAGCCAACTCTTGCCTGGCGGAGCTGTTTATAGCCGTCTGGCTGAGGTGAAGTTTAAGCGCCTGAATGAAAAGTGACTGTTACTTGAGCGACATTTATTAGTAACCGGAGTTGATACCAGCCTGCGGTTGATGTTATACTTTAAGCATCTTTGGAGGAGGTGGAATCGTGGAAAAAAATTCCTTTCCTAAATGTCTAAAATGCAAGGTCGGTGATTTGGTGCCGCTGTCCGACTTCGGTAGTCAGGGAGCGGCGATTCATTACAAAGCCTGGGTGTGCACCAATCCTGATTGTGGCTACAACCTTAAAATCAGGAATGGTGATGTATATCTAAATGAACCCATCTTTAGCGGAACAGGTCCTAATCCACGTTCGCGCTTATAGCTGCAAGTAGTTTGGTCTCTGTATCAAGATATTTTTAGGGGTGGGTACTTTGCCTTTGCCACTGGCACAGTTCGGGGAGGTGGTGGTTGATTTTTTCTTTCCGTGTCGCTGTGTCGGTTGCGGAAAAGTGGGTGAATTTCTGTGTGTTAGCTGTTGCCAGAAATTGCCTCGGCTTCTGCCTCCATTTTGTCGCAAGTGTGGTAAGCCTGAGTCAAGTGGAGGTTTATGTGCGACTTGCTGGGGGCATCCGACTGAGATCGATGGCGCCAGGTCCCCTTTCCGCTTCGATGGAGCAATACGCCAGGCTATTTATGAGCTGAAGTATCATAATCTAAAGGCGATTTCTGCTTGTCTGGCTAAGTTGTTAGCTGCTTATCTGCAAGCCAATCCTGTACCTGGCGAAGTTTTGGTGCCTGTACCTCTTTATCCTCGACGCTTACGGGAGCGTGGTTATAACCAATCAAGTCTTCTAACTCGGGAACTCGGGAAGTTAGTTGGGTTGCCGGTAGTTGAAGATAGCCTGTATCGTTTTAAGGACAGCCTGCCTCAGGCCAGGACGGCAACCGTTGAAGGTCGACGAAGGAATGTGGCGAATGCTTTTACTTGTCGAGGCCAGAGACTAAATGGAAGACGTGTTCTGCTGGTTGATGATGTGTGTACCTCAGGAGCTACCTTAGAGGCCTGTGCTGCGGCGCTTAAGGCTGCTGGGGCTGTTTCAGTATGGGGTTTCACCTTGGCTAGAGAAACTTAATAAAGGAGCTAAAGATATGGAGTTACAAATTTTTGGCAAGAACCTGGAAATTTCACAAGCAGTTCAGGGCTACGTACAGAAGAAGATTGGCAAGCTAGCTCGTTACTTGCCTAACATCACTGAAGCCAAGGTAGAAATACGTGAGGAGAAGACGAGGTCATCTCAACATAGCTTCACTGTTCAGGTTACCCTGAATAGCAAGGGTACCTTGTTGAGGGGCGAGGAAAGGGGTGAAAATATTAATGTGGCTGTTGATGCCGTGTCTGATGTATTGGCACGTCAAATTGAGCGCTATAAGGGGAAGTTATACAAAAGGGGGAGAGGTGTTTCCTTGGCGAATCAGGCTCTTGCCTCAGAAGGAGCGACTGTTAGCGAGGAAGTTGAGATTTCACCAAAGGTAGTCAGAGTTAAACACTTTGTGGTTAAACCAATGTCGGTTGCCGAGGCAACTGGGCAAATGGAGCTTTTGGGTCATGATTTCTTTCTTTTTATGAATGCTGATAATGATGATGAGCTTAATTTATTATATCGGCGTGAGGATGGCAATTACGGGCTAATTGAGCCGGAGTTGGCTTGAAGTTGTTGAGCGCAGAATTTAAGGGTGGAGCGAATTCGAATTTTGGACTTGGTATATGTGCACTTGCAGGTCATCTTATTATATAGCTAATAGCGCCGGCTAAATATGAGACAGTTTATTTGGCGGTTTTGCTGAAAGAGAATCTGACTTGAATTTTATCTTGGTTGATACTTGCTTGGGGTGGATGGGGGTTATGAGCTCGCCTGCCGGGCTGAGGAAAGTCACCCTGCCTCAGGAATCAAGGGAAGCGGTACTTGGCCAGGTTAAAGGCTGGGATTATTCTGTTGAAGGTGGCGATTTTGCTTCTTTGGGTGATTTACCTCAGAGGCTCAGGCGTTATCTGGAAGGTGAGCCGGTAGATTTTCCTGATAGGCTGGATTTAGCTGGGGCAACCCGCTTTCAGCAACGTGTGTGGCGGATAACCCAAACTATCCCTTATGGCGAGACCAGGAGTTATGCCTGGGTGGCCAGTTATTTAGGTTTGCCTAAGGCGGCCAGGGCTGTGGGGCAAGCCTTAGGCAGGAATCCGTTACCGATTGTAATTCCATGCCATCGGGTAATTGGCAGTGATGGTAGTCTTGTTGGGTTTGGCGGCGGTCTGGAAATGAAGAGGCGTTTGCTCTGCCTGGAAGCCGGTTGTGCTAAAGGAGCCTAACCTGGTGCGGCTGGCGTTGATGTAGCCGGCGATGTGGATAGCACCGCCGGTCAAAAGCGGTCAGAGGTGTTTACTTAGCCAGGTTTCCATATCTTCAAACACCTGCTCACGCCCTGGCTCATTCATAATCTCGTGGTAGAAACCTTCATATAGCTTCAGTGTCTTATCTGTCGAGCTTACCCGTTCATATAGCAACCGGCTGCCTTCCGGGTCGGACAACCGGTCAGCGGTTCCGTGCAGAATCAGGATGGGCAGCTTGATGTCTGGCATCAGGGAGGGCAGTTTCTTCCAAGCCTTAATTAGTTCGGCGCCCAGGCGAGCGCGAACCTTGCCGCGGTACACAAGCGGGTCATTTACATAGGCGTCTACGACAGCCTTATCCTGGCTGATAGCGGAAGCGTCAAGGACGGTGGTACCCATTTTTGGTGATAGTACCGAGAATATCCCGGCTGCTGCCATGAGTACTGGCGATACGCTGGTACTTGCCGTCAGACTGGCTCCGGAAACCATGAGCCCGGCCAGCTCATCCTGATGCTGGGCAGCATAGACAGTGGCAATCGTTCCTCCCATACTGTGGCCGACGAGGAAAATCTTGGTATTTCCATGCTCGGCATGCGCCATATCGAAAAAGGTCTTGAGGTCGATGAGGTAGTCTGAGAACCGGTCAACATAGCATCGTAAGCCCTCCGACTTGCCATGCCCTCGGTGGTCGTGGCCGTAGATAGCATAACCTTTGGGTACAAAGTGGTTGACTAGGTTCGTATAGCGCCCGCTGTATTCGGCCAGGCCGTGGGCGACTAACAGTATCGCCTGGGGCCTTTTGTCCGGTAACCAGCACTGGTAATAGAGGTTAAGGTCTTTGACTCCTTTGAACCGACCTTCTTTATGTTTCATTCTTAGCCCTCCTTATTTTGTAAACAGAGTTAGATGAATGCCGCCTGGTATAAAAGGTTCAATACTGCAGGCAATCTCTTGACAGATTCTAACACCTTATATTCTGGCTATCAAGCTCGTGTACTTGTCCATATGATAGTGACACATCACCTCCCTTCTCTGATTTTGTTTATAGCTTTCAATAAACTCCTGTGGGGTGAGATATTTGAGTGCTTGAGGGGGTCGGATGGCATTTTGGATTGCTTCGTCGCTAATGCTCCTTGTGATGACAGTGGTGCTTTAGCCTTGTCCATTACCCAATTGATAAACTTCTCTTGATGGCCTCGTCAATTTTAGTCATTTTCTCCTTGCCTAACTCACCACATTTATCACTAAGGCGTGACTTGTCTACAGTAAATATTTGTGCCAAATTGACGCTACAATCTCTTGATAATCCGCTTTCCTCAGTTGTTATTGGAACAATGAAAGGATAACTTTTCTCAACTGCTGTACTACAGGAGGCGACAATAGTAGTAGGGCTAAGTTCATTTCCAATGTCGTTTTGAATGACTAAAGCTGGTCTTCTACCTTTTTGTTCACTACCTCTTCCCGGACTCCAATCCACCCAATAAATTTCACCACGCTTAATTTTCCCCGGCATTATTATGGTTATTTCCAATCAGGCAAAATTTCATTTGCTGCATATATTGCATCTTCAGCAAACTTCAAGTTTTCATTAGCCATAGCTTTATAACCCTCCTCCATTTCTGCACGCAAGCGTTTGTCAGCAAATTCCTGCAAACATGTAGATACTACCTTGCTACGGCTAATCCCTTTCTCAACCGCAACCTCATCGGCGAGTTCAATCAAATTACGAGGCAAACTGATAGTAAGCCTTTCCGCTCGTGAACTCATAATATAACTCCTTAATCTATGTTATGATATATTAGTATGAACAATATATCGTAATACAAAATACTTGTCAAGTCTTTGCTCTTTAGCTACCTTCACGGCGTGCTTACGTTATTTAGATAAGAGGCACTTTGGCGAAAGAGAGTGGAGCTACAGGTCCTCTTCCGTGATGACTTCGATGTGATTTCTTTTTAGCAAGGCAGTGGTAACGCCATCGCCATCAATCAGCCTCCCGGAAAATGTACCGTCGTATATTTGCCCGCAACCGCATGAAGGGCTTCTAGATTTCCCTATAAAATGGCTAACTTTAAATTGTTTAGCGATTCTCAATGTTTCTTTTGCTCCTCTGGCAAATTGGCGAGTGACATCTTCGCCATCTCTATTCTTCACCCTGCGTTTCCCAGCAAGAACATCCTCGCCGGTGCCTCCCTGAATTTCCTGCGGTGGCCTGGGGGTCTTTAGTCCTCCTAACTGTTCTGGACAGACAGGAATCAGGATGCCATCCTCTAAAAGCCGGATGGCTTTATCGTTCTTGTATTTATCTGTGCTATCCCAGGAGCATCTAATCCCTAATAAGCAGGCACTTATAAGTTTCATAGAGATGTCTCATTTTCTTGTTATTGTTCCTGAATGGTTGAAAGAATGTTGCTTCATTTTAATCCAGGCTCCTTCATCAATCCCAATTAAATTGCCACACTGACATTTAACTTCATTTCCATCTCGTAGGCTATAGTCCTCAGCTATCCGCTCTTTCCAGCAATGTAATAATCGTCCCTTCCCGACCTTTATGTATCTAAAGACTTTATTCTTGCACTTGGCGCACTTTATTATTATCATTTCGATTTATGCATCTTCATTTAGATTACCACAGTCCTGAGTGATTGTTGTAATATTGGCTTTGCAGTGCGCATAGAGATACTTGGTGCCGAATCATTGGGTGTTCGTGGTCTGTGCTGTGTTGTTGAGACAGGCGACCGCAAAGTGGTTATTGACCCTGGGGTTGCCCTTGGGTTCAGGCGGCAGGGCCTCTTGCCACATCCGGTTCAAGCTGCAGCTTCTGAAGGAACCAAAGAAAAGATTGAGAAGGCATTGGAAGATGCGACGGATGTTGTCATTAGTCATTATCATGGAGACCACATTCCGTTAGTTGATGCTAATCCTTATCAATTGTCAGCCGAGCGTGTTGCTAAGCTGTTGATGCGCCCTCGGCTTTGGGCGAAAGGGACAGCAGACCTCTCGCTTAACCAAGCTTATCGAGCGAGGGCTTTGGCTAAAAGGCTCAACTGTGGCCTTCCGGTTTCTGAGGGAATAGTTGATGGACCTTTATGTTTTTCTTTACCAGTTCCTCATGGGGAGCTGGGTGGTCGTGGCGGTAATGTGATGATGACCCGGATTGAAGATGGGGACGAAGTTTTTGTCCACGCCTCGGATATCCAGATGCTCAATGATGAGTCGATTGAGAAGATAGTTATGTGGGAGCCAAGCGTGGTGCTTGCATCTGGCCCGCCTATCTACCTGCCGAGCCTCACTGTTGAACAGAAGGAGAATGCATTACGCAGGACTTTGCGATTGGCCAGAGAGGTTGACATGCTGATTCTCGACCATCACTTGATGCGTTCTAAAAAGGGAGAGAAGTGGTTGGATTATGTCTCTTCTCTCACTGGACATAAAGTTATCTGCGCTGCCGACTTTATGCAATGTCGCCGCAATTTACTTGAGGCTGAGCGAGTTCTTTGGTACAGGCGGTCTCCTGTCCCTGAAGGCTGGCACGAAGCTTACGCTCGTGGCCAGGTAGATGCGCAGGACTATTGATAATGTGGTTCATGGATTGCACTTATTAAGGTCATATGTAGCAATCAATCTTGCTGAGTTAGCCTATTGATTCTTGCCAGGATAGTCTCTGTTTGCCTTCTCATGCTTTGTACCTCTTCTCTCAGAGCGTGAGGTGAGATGGCGACCCTTTCGGCTATGGCCCCCTGGGGGCAGATTTCCTGGCATAAGCCACAGGAGTTACATCTGGTTTGGTCTATTTCTGCCTGGTTCCAACGAAGATGAATAGCCCCTTGTGGGCAATTCTGGAGGCAGAGCCCACAACCGAGGCATAAGTCTTTTCTAACTTGCAACATAGCTTTACCTATCAAATTATCTGGCTTTCCCAGTTCATCTTCCAGTTCGTTGATTCTCGATTAAATCTGGCTTAACTGACTCTCCCAAAAGTCGATAATATGAGTACCAATATATTTTTATCTCCTTCCTCTCGAATTAAATTGTTGGAAGAAATTTCCGATTCTGCCCCAAAAAGTTCCTTGACTTTGAGACCCAAGAAAGCTTTGATTCCCGCCTCTGCCTTTTCTCCCGCCAGTCATTGCTCCCGATCCTCTTTGAGAGCTTGACTGGCCTCTTCCACCAAAACTTCTGCCTCTACCGTCTCTAGCCCCTCTTCCGATAGGACCTGTACCATCTCCTCCTGGCATTTTAACCCTCCCTCTAATGATAGTTTATAAGCCTACTTAGCTTTTAGACTGCTGGCGTGTGAGGTGAGTGTCTTCCCTGATGGGGTCAATAGATTACTTTTCAGTATCATGTCATTAACCTTACATCCGATATCCTCAGCAATCACTGGGCATTTTACCTTAAGCAAGAAGAATATAGGTGCCCTGTCCTCTGATAGTGTTTCGAAATTGCCTTGCCCTTTGCTAATGATTAATGGCGCCTTATGATAAATTTCAAGAAATTCTTCTGAGCAAAGTTTTAGAACCGTGCCAGGGGCATCTGAGCCATTAGATATAACCCTAGCTATTTTATCTATCCCGCAATCGTGGGCATCTTCAATCAAGACATCATTGATGATTGGTTTATTCCTCACTACATAGATTATCTCCTTTTGCAACTCTTCGATCAGAAGTTTATCGAATACTATTTCCCCAGCATTATCTCCTAAATAGAGGATCGATTCAGCATTATCTAGAGCTTGTTTGAACTCAGGATAGTCGAAAACAGCGAAGTCGCTTTTTAGGCAGTTTGCCACTTCCTTTTCAATATCGAAAGATGTTGGCGTGCCATAGTCGATGATATTGCCGGCGGTAGCCAACCTTATCGCGGTGAGAGCCCTGTCTTTTGAGTTTTCAACCATCATCTTCAACTTAGGATATAGATTTAATATAAGTTGATTGCTGTTTTTTTTAATCTCCCTGAAAGGGTCTTCATTACCAGTTAGCTTGTTAACTGACTGGTAAATAATTCTCCCCATCTCTGGAGGTGTACTTTCTAGAGGAAACTCAGGTACTAATTTGGAAACTTCATCTAATATTTTCTTCTGCATATTCTCATCAGCACCAGTAATTCTTGCTGCCTTCAATGCCTGTACAAAAAAGCAGGGAATACAATCTAGGTATGTTCTCATTTATTTTTTCTCACCCCAATCCTCTCACTATTGTTAGAATATCATTCACCTTCTGATGCAATAAGCTCATTTCAAAGAATCCAGTATAGCCTCGCTTAGATAGACTACCTTTTTGTCCTTTCCTGTTTACTGATTGCCACCATTTCTCCTCATCTGCTTTACGACATTTGCTGAAGCTACAGCCCTCAAATTCTCAAGTAACCAACTACTCGCCCCCGCCATTCAAAAGCCACAGGACGGCTGGATTCTAGCTTTTTATGGCAATCCAGGTATTGCCTATTTATCTTGCTCTTGCAGTTCAATCAGTACTTGGGATAGGTGCTTATTGGCTTTTTCCAACTCTTCTGCTACCTATAATGCGCTACTGTATGTTGGCTCGCTCTCCGCATTCCTCGTCCTATCTTGCCTTGGCTGATATTGCCTAAGAAAGAGACTTACCCAAGCTATTCATAATTTCAGCGTCATAACGCTCAATGTTTCCCTCATCGCAGAGTTTAGCCAGCTCGGGGTCTATTGGTAACACTCCCAGCAATGGTGCTTGGGCAGTCCTGGCCATTTCCTCTCCCCGGCTCTTGCCGAAGAGCTCAATCTTTTTATCTATCTCGGGCACATATAAATAGCTCATATTCTCTACTACTCCCAGAACAGGTTTCTCCATGACCAAAATGCTCCGATAGCATGCTGCCACTTACGGGCATTGCATACCTCATCTATAGACCTCCTGAGCTAATATCTTGATATATCCTCTACATTTCTACGGCATATGCCTTCCGTTGAGCAGGGTGGTGCTTCGCAGCGTTCTATCCTGCCGCAGCATGTGGTGCCTGGTGCCGCGGTATCCATTTTTATCATATAAGATGCTGAGATAAGCCTCTCTATATTGTCGCTGCCGCAGTCAGGGCAATGAGCCACCTGGCTCTTGGCACTACGAAGAAATACCTCTGACACCTTGCCACATTCCTGACACTTGTAGTCATAAATTGGCATTGCTCTCAACTCTTCTGAATTTATTCTCCGTAATCTCTTTCTCCGAATATCTTAGTCCCTATTCTTACTATGTTTGCCCCTTCCTCCAGGGCGATTTTATAGGAATTTGTCATCCCCATGGAAAGATATCTCATTTCTACGTTAGGTAAATCAAGTTTTTTAATGTTTTCAAACAGCCTCTTTGTTTCTACAAAATAAGGTCTCGAATCCTCAGGGTTTCCAAAACGCGGCCCCATAGTCATGAGCCCCATTACCTTTATGTGTTGAAGATTTGAAATCTCCTTTACTAATTGTTCAGCATTCTCTGGCGATACACCGGATTTCTGTTCCTCCCGGCCACTATTTATCTCTACTAATACTGGCATTACTGTACCAATCTGGCTGCATCTTTTGTCTATTTCCTCGGCCAGTTCCACAGAATCAACGGTTTCTATCATGTCGAATATGTCCACGGCTCTTTTTACTTTATTCCTTTGAAGGCGCCCTATAAAATGCCATTTTGCCTTTTCCCCTATCTCTTTATATATACTTTCACCTTCTTGAACATAGTTTTGGCCGATGATTTTTACCCCTGATTGAATTGCTTGAAGCACTTCCTCAGGTGTTCTCGCCTTGGCTGCGGCTACCAATTCAACTCCGTTTGGTAGTTCAGTCAATATGTCTCGAACATTTTCCCCAATCATTATAACCAGTCCACTTTTCGTGTTATGTGTTGAGTGCTCTAACCACTGCCTGCCATAGTGTCTCTATTTCCTGGGTAATCTTACCTTGAGAATATTCTACTATAGGTAGTCCTTGTACCAGCGCCTCAATCACTATAGTATCAAAGGGAATCTTGGAAGCTACCTCTACTCCCTGGCTAAGGCAATAGCTCTCAATCTGTCGAGCATTGTCTTCATTAATGTCATACTTGTTTATGCATACCAGGGCGGGGATACCGAAGTGGTGGCAAACACCAAGGACTCGCTCCAGGTCGTGTATTCCTGATAGTGTCGGTTCAGTGACCAGCAGAGCCAGGTTGGCTCCAGATAGAGAAGAGATAACAGGACAGCCAATGCCAGGCGGGCCGTCAGTGATGATGTAATCGAGCCCTTGCTGTTGAGCGATTGCTTTAGCTTGTTGCCTGACCATCGCTACCAGCTTACCTGAGTTCTCCTGGGCAATTCCCAGTTTGGCGTGAACAAGAGGTCCATATCTAGTATCGGAGATAAACCAGTGTCCCGCGAGCTGCTCCTTCATAGTAATAGCTTCAGCAGGGCACACATGGTAGCAAAAGCTGCAGCCCTCACAGGAAACAGGGTCGACCTTAAAATCCTCTATTGCATCGAAGTGGCATACCTCCTGACATAGCCCGCACTCAGTGCATCTCTCTTCATCAATAAAGGCAACCTGCCCACTCCAAAACTCGTTCTCCTCTTTAGTTTCAGGGCTAAGGAGCAGATGAAGGTCAGCAGCGTCTACATCGCAATCAGCCAGGACTTTACTTTGAGCAATAGCGGCGAAGGCACCTACTATACTCGTTTTTCCAGTGCCACCTTTACCACTTAGAACCACAATCTCTTTCATTTAATCTTCTCTGCGGCGTCCTTTTTTAGACTGCTTATCTTTTGCTGTAGTATAGATTCTGTAAATAGTCTCGTTGCCTAACCTGTAGCACTCGGTGCAGCCAGCACATTCTTCAGGTTTGACTTCCTCGAGGTATACCTCAATTCCCAGTTCTTGATACATCTCTAAGGTCCTCTTAAGATGGTCACCGCCGGTTATTGAGGCTACTCTCCAGCCTTCTCTTTCTAGTTCCTGTTTAGTCTTAACTACTTGATTCATCTGCCAATTCCTTGATTTTATCGAACAGCTCAACGAAATGCTCACACCACTCAGGAATGCCTTCCACCAAAGGTATGCCCCTGGAATATAGACTGGCAATATCAGTATCTAGTGGGATAGTAAGTAAGATGGGGATATTTTCTCTACGGCAATACTCATCTACCTTTCCATTTCCTAATCCAGTACGATTTATTACTACACCACAGGGTATGTTGAGTTCTCTGGTTACCTCCACTGCCAGAACGAGGTCATTAAGCCCGAATGGAGTAGGCTCGGTGACCAGGAGGCAGAAATCACTGTCTTTAATCGCTTCTACCACCGGGCATGATGTCCCCGGCGAGACGTCAACTATAACTGTTGCTTCAGGCTTGACGTATTCTTTAACTTTCCGAATTACAGGTGGTGCCATGACCTCTCCGACGTTGAGCTTGCCATGAACAAAATCTATACCATCCGAGTCTCCCATCTCTACAACTCCGACCTCTTTATTTTCCTCCGAGATAGCGCCTTCAGGACAAAGGTAACTGCAGGCTCCGCAGCCATGGCAAAGCTCGGGGAAAACCAGTACGTTCTCCTTAATCACAGCGATAGCATTGTAAGCGCAGACCTCTGCGCATTTGCCATAGTAGGTACATTTACTCCTATCTACTTTCGGAATTGGAATAAATACTGATTCACTGTGAGTAAGAGATGGCTTCAAGAAGATATGGTCATTGGGCTCTTCTACGTCGCAATCGAGAAGCTGCACGGCACTCTTGCCTTTTAAAGAAAGAGCCAGGCTGGTAGCTATAAGAGTCTTACCGGTTCCCCCTTTGCCGCTGGCAATGGATATTATCATTTTAAGCTCTAGCCATCTTTGCCCCACACTTGGGACAGCTCAAATTGTAGCAAGGTGTTCCTGCCTGGTGAGGCATTCTGCCCCCGCAACTAGGGCAAACACATTCACCACTAGGGCCTGCTCCAGGGCGATTGCCGCCCATTCTGCCTCCGCCTCCTCCACCCCTGCCGATGCCCCTACCTGTTCCTGGGCCACTGCCTCCCGGGGGCCCGGTTCCGTCTCCTCTCGGCATAATTACAACCTCCTTTCTTATCGAATGTTTCCTTTGTATATTGCTATTACGTTGCTATTTAGGTTAGGACGCCAAACTGACGTCGGCTTTTAAACCGCTCAGGTAGAGCCGACGCAGCTTGAGCCTGATATCTGGCTACTTCCCGAGCCGCCACCAAAGAAGCTGGAGACAAGCCTTTTCGGGTTCCCCTCTTGACACTTGGGGCAATTTAGCTTGGAGCCATCTTGTCCCATAGATTGCCGAACTGAGAATCTCTCACCGCATTTGGTGCACTGATACTCATAGATTGGCATAGCCTGCCTCCTATTTATTCCCCTTCCCCAGCTCTTCAATTCGCTGCTGGATATCGCTTAGCTGCTGTGCCAAAATCTGCGATTGTGCTTTAAGTGCCTCAACTTCCTGCTCCGGGGTCATCGGCTGAGGCGCTGGGCTAACCGGGGGCATCATGCCACCTCCCATACCACCACCCATGCCCATGCCTCTGCCCATACCACGGCCCATGCCCATGCCGCGCCCCATACCACCTCCCATGTCCATACCACCACCCATTGCCCCACTAATTCCTGTAGCTGTTCCTCCCATGCCAAAGTGAGCAGCTACATTAGGCTGAGAGATTGCCTGAAGCTGTCCGCTTTTGTAGCCTTCGATAGCGTCTCGCACCGTTCCTGAGACTCCGGTGATTACTTGAATGCCTGCTGCTGACAGTGTTTGGTAGGCATTGGGGCCACAGTTACCGGTGAGCACCACCTGTGCTCCTTTGCCGGAAATCATCTGGCCAGTGGAAATTCCAGCTCCACCTGAAGCCATAGCGCTTGAGTTTTCTACTGCCTCAAACTCCATTGTCTCTGGGTCAGCGATAATGAAGTATTGACATCTGCCAAAGCGCGGGTCTACTTCAGCATCAAGGTCTGGGCCTGTAGCCGATATTGCGATTTTCATAATTTACTCCTTTAGATGTTAATCATCTGACTATCGGTTAAGTCTCACTTCCGAGCTGCTGAATCCTGGCTTCTATTTGCTCCAGTTGCTGTCTCATAGCCTGAGTCTGGGTCTTGAGAAAATCAAGCTCCTGTTCACGGGTCATCTGCGGGGCAAATGGCATTGCACCTGGGGCAGGTGGCGTAGCTCCGTAGTAAGGCATACCCCAAGGTGTGCCATATCCGGGGATAGCGCAGAAGCCTCTGCCGCCACCGGTCATCGGGCCCATTCCACGTGGGCCAGTACCATCAAATCCTGGCATAATTCACCTCCTTTATTTATTTTGCTAATGATGGGTGCTGATTGTTCATCAGCGCTACTATATAATTGTCTTTTATTCTTCACTCTCAAGGTCGTGCATCCTGGTCTCAATTTGCTCAAGCTGACTTTTTATCGCTTCAGCCTGACTTGCCAGAAAGTCGAGCTCTTGTTCTGGAGTCATCTGTGGAGCGAAGGGTACAGCTCCGGAAGCAGGTGGTGTTCCTGCATAGAATGGATATGCACCCTGCCTAGTGCTGAATTCCGGGCTGGTAGGATAGGGAGCCTGTGGATATGGCCATCCTATAGGTGACCACGCAGCTCCGCTGAGGAAGTAGCTGCACCTTGGCAGTCCCCCTCTACCTCGTCCTACATAAGGCCAGGGTGGGGAGCTGCCGCGAAAACCAAATCCCATTCCTCCTCGAAAACCAAATCCCATTCCTCTTCCGTATGGCATTTTTCACCTCCTATTTTTTAAGTTCTTCCAATCTTTTCTTAATTCTGTCCAGCTCTGCTTCCAGCATCCTTGCTTGTTCCTCAAGCATAGCAGTCTCTTGTTCCTTGGGCATGGGAGTCCATGGTCAGGTATAAGGGGTTATGGATACCTGTATGGATATCCATAGGACGGCATGTAGCCTGGAGCGTAATATGGATAACCATAGCCCGTGTAAGGGATAGCGGGGCCGTATCTGCCGGCGAAGGGGTAGGCATATGGACCTCTCCAACCTATGCCTCGTCCTCTGCCCATCCCCGGTCTCATGCGCATACCCATGCCGCGCCACATGCCTCCTCTCAGCATAGGGTTAGCGAATCCCGGAGTGCCGAAACCAGCGCAAAAACCAGCACCCCTCCCTGTCATCGGTCCCATTCCTCTGGGTCCAGTTCCATCTCCAAATGGCATCTCACTTACCCCCTTTCCTTATTTTCTTCGCTATTTTTTTGACCGTGTATTAGCCTATTTTGGCATTCAGGACAGTAACCTGTCAGCCGTACCTCAGCATCGATAACCTTAAAGCCCCTATTACTGCTAATCTGAGACTTGAGTTTCTCCGTTGACTGGCAGCGAAATTCGAGAATCTTACCACAGCCGAGGCATACCAAGTGATGATGACTCTGACCTTTGGATTCGTAGCAGCGATGTGTATTGCCAAACTGATGCTCTTTTATTAAACCTAATTCTTTGAACAGTTTTAGATTGCGGTAGACCGTGGATAAACTGAGAACGGATTGCTGCTGCCTAGCCTGCTCATATAGCTGGACAGCATCAAGGTGCCCTTTATTCTCACGGATGACGTTTAGCAAAAGAACTCGCTGCGCAGTGCGACGCTGCTCGAGCTTATTTAAAAGTGTTACCGTTTTTGTCATTTTCTTACATCAATTAAATTACTATTCAGCAGATGTCACCCTTTGTTTTAACATAGTTAAAAGCTTAATTCCCTTAAGCTGGCGGAAAGTTGCTCCTTGACTTACACATTTAAGAACCATATTGGCGTCAGTCACTTTAGTACCCGAGATAGCATCTACGCCGTAGTCGAACAGAACAGGCGAAAGTGGTGTGGTACCTCCCAGAACCAGGATGTATGCCTTTGGGCTGCATAGAGCTAGCAGATGCTCGATAGTATGGTTGATGAAGGCACTGCCGGTGATACCCACAACCTCAGCTTGCGGAATAAGACTTTCTGCTTCATTTTCAGCAATATCTCCCTCTCGTGGATGCTTCTCGATAACCCAGAGACACTTTGCTGCCTGGCTAAGTTTTTGTACAAAGGGGAAGTGCCCAACCAGAGCTACTTTCTTGCCCTTTCCTCTCTTAACTAGAAGGTCAGCAGCGTTCATCTCAACACACTGCCTTTCCTCAACATCAATAAGCGAGTTAATAGTTGCCATACCGATAGCCGCTTCGAAAGGATTAGGCGACAATGCCATATTTGCAAGCTCTGACGCCGTTTTCCCTAGCAGTTCCCCGGCCTCCTTGACTGCTATATCTCCTTGAGGATGATTATTCCAGTGAGGCGTTGAAGCTAGTCCACAGTTCTTCGTCAGCACTGCTGTCTGAAACGGACCTTGACTTATATCTTTCACCTTAGTATCCAGGCTCAATCCTGTAAGTAAGTCATAGATAATTCTCATTTGTTTACTCCTAGCAGTGTTACCAGCCATGTCTGCCTCCTCGGTGCCTGCCTTGGCCTCTTCTGCCAAATAGCCCAGTTTGCAAAGGTAAAATGTATGGCGTTTGGCACGTGGGGCAAATAGTGGGTGGATTTGCTACCAAGGTCTCAAATGGTACATCCCATTCATGCCCATCCTGGCACCTGAAGCGGCGCGTGGCCATCTCAAAATTGCCTCCTTCAATCCTTATCGCTTTCCCATTAACTAAAGCATCAGCCAATTTCTGCCTGCCCGAACTCAATAGCCGCTGGAATGTAGAGCGGGAAATGTTCATTTCTCGGGCACATCCCTCCTGCTCTAATCCCTCCAGGTCCTTAAGCCGTATTGCTTCTGTCTCTTCTACGGAGAGGCAGACCTCTTCTAGCATCCGTAGAGGTAATGCTGCTGGTTTAAAGTAGGTTACCTGCGGTAGAGAAGCCACGCGGCGCCACTTAGTCGGCCTGCCGACAGGATTTTTATCTTCGCTCTGTATATTTATTGTCATATGCTCATAATTATTATAACGCATAAGAGATAATA